>MEHZ011550194.1_pt1 | contig 16829 bp, 9 predicted proteins | sample 897221 | NCBI WGS metagenome assembly MEHZ01 (sample SAMN05514161, study PRJNA337945) | marine metagenome | isolation source: marine surface water | place: Arctic Ocean | collected 2007-12-13
TACATACATTTTTACAACAAGAATATGGAAATGGATATTCATTACCAAACCCAATAAAATTTGCTGTATTTGAAGACCATTTATTATATGCAACTGGAGTTCCAAAATTTAGTCCTCATACTGAAAAAATTGAAACTTTGAGAAGATTGCAAAATGCTTTTCAAAAACATACTGGAGTTAGAGATTATTCTGCTGTAAATGGAGTAAGTCCAGGTATTTGTCACCAAATTGCTCGTGAAGAATTTATTGATGTTGGTGATTTTATTCAGGCAACAGACTCGCACACGTGTATGGGAGGTGCCTCTAATGCACTAACATATGGAGTTGGTTCTACTGAATATGCAAATCTAGTGCATAATCAATTTGCATTTGTAAAGGTCCCCGAAAGTATAAGATTCGAATTAATAGGTAATTTGAATCATGGTTGTACTGCAAAGGATGTAATTTTACATATTTTACTTAATTATGCAGCCAAATCAGAAACATTAGATAGGAGCATGGAATTTGGTGGACCCGGTCTTGTTAGCCTATCAATGGATGAGCGAGCGACACTGTGTAATATGGCTACTGAATGTAGTGCCAAAACAGGTATATGTGAGCCTGATTCTTTAACAATAGATTGGTTATTGGAAAGGAGGGCCGATCTTACTGCAGAAAAAATTCTAGATGGATTTGTAATGCCCGATCCAGGTGCAGTTTATGATGGAGGTATCCACATAATTGATTTATCAAACATATTACCAATGGTAGCACACCCCGGTGATCCTGATATGGGGATACCTTCTGACCCTACAAATGGAGCTTTTGTACATGAAATTGGTGATGTAAGTATAGATATTGCATATGCTGGATCATGTACTGCAGGAAAAGAAGATGATTTTGCATATTATGCTATGGTTACCAAAGCAGCGTTGGATGCTGGACTTAAAATTAATAAGAGAGTAGAGTGTTATATTCAATTTGGATCAAAAGCGGTAAAGGAGTTATCAATCAGAAATGGATGGACAGATCTATTTGAAAAGGCTGGAATTAAAGTTATTGATCCCGGATGTGGTGCATGTATTGGTGCAGGCCCGGGTGTCAGCAATGATTCTTCACAGGTTACAGTTTCAGCCATAAATAGGAATTTTCAGGGTCGTTCGGGCCCTGGAAAATTATATCTTGCTAGCCCATTAACGGTTATGACTAGTGCATTTATAGGAAAGATTTCTGCTTGGGAACCTGGAATTTTCAATAAAGTCTGAATAATGGTATATCATTAATAGTATCTTTATCGCACTATTTCTATATTATTTCTACACATAGTTAAGGACGGTCTGCATTCCGAATGGCATAACCATAAGCAGGCCCCGTGCCAATAGGGTATTGGGAGGACCTGATGGAGGAACAGCTATGAGTAATGCAGAAGAAATTTCAAGTAAACAAAAACAAATTGCTGTGAGTGAATTTTTTGAAAAGAATAAACATTTTCTTGGATTTGATTCTCTTCAAAGATCAATCATAACTGCAGTTAAGGAATCCGTAGATAATTCTTTAGATGCTTGCGAAGAGGCTAGAATACTACCAACGATTCATGTTGAATTAAATCGGCAAAAAAATGATAAGATTGAATTTATCACTCAGGATAATGGCCCTGGAATACCCAGAGATGCTATTGAAGATGTATTTGGAAAATTCTTGCTTGGTTCACGGTTTCATGCTATTCGACAAACTAGAGGGCAACAAGGGATTGGAATTACAGGAGTGGTGATGTATAGTCAATTGACAACTGGTGCTAAAACAAATGTAATTTCAAAAATAAAAAATGAAAGTTCTGCTGTATTTGTTGAGTTGGGCCTAGATACAAGAAAGAATAGGGCTTTGAAAACTGGAGAAAAGAGAGATGTTTGGATAGATGAGCGAAATGGACAAGATGTAGAGCAGGGCTTACGAATTAAAACGGTAATGAAGGGCAAATACCAGAAAGGAAAGCAATCTGTTCATCAATACCTTAGGATGACTTCAATAGTTAATCCTCACGCTAGTATTTCATTAATTGTAAGAGATATGGAAGGAAATATTATCGACGAGGGTGCATGGCCTAGAACTACTGAAAGATTACCCAGAGTCGTATCAGAAATTAAGCCACATCCACATGGAATTCATTTGGGGACTTTGCAAAGGATGTTGCGAGAGTCCGATGAACGAAAAATGACTTCTTTTTTACGACACAATTTTTCTGGAGTAAGTATGCGAGCTGCAAGAGATATTTTAATAAAAGCTAAGATTGATGAGAGTAGAGGACCTAGAAGAATAAAGTCAGAAGATGCGCAAGAGATATTATCTGCATTCAAGCAAGTTAAGCTACTTTCGCCGCCAATGGATTGCCTATCTCCCATAGATGATCTATTGATTAAGAAGGGTTTATCTAAAGCTATTGATTCTAGATTTGCATCGACGGTAACGAGAAATCCAACTGTCAGTCAAGGTAATCCTTTCCAAATTGAAGTTGGCTTAGTATTTGGAGGAGATTTAAGTTCGGAAGGTCCGATAGAAGTTTTAAGATTTGCAAATAGGGTTCCATTAATGTATCAACAGGGGGGTTGTCTTCTAACTAAAGCCCTTGAGTCAATAGATTGGAAAAGATATGGTTTGGATCATCCTGCAGGAAGAGGTGTCCCAAAAGGACCTGCTGCATTATTGATACATTTGGCATCTACAAATGTTCAGTTCACAAGTGAAGCTAAGGAAGCAGTAGCAGAAAATGAAGAAGTTTTTGAAGAGATTAGGAAAGGGTTGTTAGAAGTTGGAAGAGGTTTAAAGAATCATCTAAAGAAGAGTTCGCAACGTAAAAAAGCGCAAGAGAAGTTTGAATTAGTAAACATAATATTACCTGAGATATCAAAGAAAAGTTCTGAAATTTTATCAAGAAGTGAACCAGATTTAGCGCCAGTCATAACACAAATTATGAATGCGGTATTTTGTGAAGAAGAATTGGGCTGGAATAAAGAAAGAAAAATTGGTACATGCTCTATAAAAATATACAATTATACTGCAAGAGCAAGAGCATACACAATCTTAGTCAAGTGGCCAGAAAATAATACAATTAGTATGGTAGATAATGAAAGAGGTGGAAGGAAAGAAGCTCGAGGAATATGGGCATGGAGGTTAGATGCATTAAACCCTGGAACATGTACAACTATTGAATTTGGAGTAAATGGACTTGCTAAAGGTGAATGGACTGATACTGATGTTTTCTTTCGAGGTAATGGAGATATTATTGGAGCATCGAAAATAGATGAGGCTTTATTAAATGAAATACGTAAATCCGAAGCATTAGATGCGGCGGAAAAGGAAATATTAAATGATGCAGGTAATTTAGAACAATTGATAGATAGAGCCGAAATAAATGAGGTTGAAGAACTACATGCTATGCAATCATCATCTAATATTGGGCAACTTTCTTTATCTGAATGGGAGGCAGAATAATGACGATAAGAAAAGCAAAAAGTAAGGAAGAGGTTATTCAAGCATTACATACTGTTGCCGCAGAAATGCATGATAAAATGATGAAGGGAAAACCTCCTGCAATGACTTTGCCGGTTAGAACTAAAACTAATATTACTTTTGATAAAAAGTTACAGGTGTATAAATATGGTAAGAACAAAAGTACAAGAGACGCTACTTCATTAGGATCAGCACGAGTGTTGTTGCGCTCATTACACATAACAGAATTTATAGAACAAATGATAAATAGTGGTAAATCATCAACATTAAGAGAAATGTACTATATTTCGGAAGGATGGGGTAATGGTAAGTTTGGTACACAAAATGAAAGTAATAACTTAGCAGAAGATTTAGAAATTGTTACAAAATGTATTAGAGAGGATTTTAAACTTAGACCAGAGGAAGATGGTGCTAGAATAATTGGGAACGTAACATTTGAAGAAAAAAATCGAAAAGGTCAATGGATGCGAATAAATTGTAGAGATGATGTAGGAGATTCTGGATATGGAGTTCCATACAATGTCGAGGCGGAAAAATTAAAATTAGTGGATCAAGATATTGATTTTGTAATGGCTGTAGAGACAGGTGGGATGTTTGACAGGCTAGTTGAAAATGGATTTGATGAAGAGGCGAGATGTGCGTTAATACATTTGAAGGGACAACCTGCTAGGTCTACAAGAAGAATTATGAAAAGAATGAGTGATGAGTGGAATAAGCCTATTTTAGTATTTGCTGATTGTGATCCATGGTCGTTTAGAATTTTTGCAAGTATCGCCTATGGAGCAATAAAGACTGCGCATATTTCTGAATATCTTGCAACAAGTGAGGCCACATATTTAGGAATCACTGCTGATGACATTTTAGCTTATGATTTACCATCTGATGATTTGACAAAATCAGATTTGGGGGCTCTTCAATCAGAGTTAAGTGATCCTAGATTTGCTACGGGTTGGTGGAAAGAGCAAATCAATTTAATGCAAGAAATTGGGAAAAAGGCGGAACAGCAATCTTTAGCGAAATATGGTTTGGATTTCGTTACTGATACATATTTACCTGAGAAATTAGGTGCACTTGGTTTCAATTATTAATTAAATATTATAATATGTGGTGATACTGTGAGTAATACAATAATGACCGTAGCAAAGTGGATGATGGTAGGATCATTATTATTACTTTTAGCAGGGGCAATTGGAATAGCATTTATTGATAATGAAGATTTTGAATTTTATGATCCTGATGTGACTAATTTAGCTAAATTATCTCCTGAGAGTAGTGAATCAATTTATTTAGATTCTACTAAGATATATGTAGCTCTTCGGATTGACGATGGGATCTCCGATGCATCTTTGAAATTAATTAATAACTCTGGAGATGAATATGAAGGTCGAAGTGCCAACTGGCTAGATTTACCGAGAACTGGGATAGATAATACTGTTTACATAACAGTGAGAGTTTTTGAAATAAAAAATGAAGGAGATTATATTTTGTTCAACGAAGGGAATAATACACTTTGGTTTGTAGATGAAACAGCTAATCAATTTGAAATTTTTAATGAAAGTTATATTTTATTGGTAAGTCTTAGTTGTTGTATGGGAATTCCAATTGGATTTATTGCATTATTCCTGGGAATTATCGGATGGAGGAAAGAAAAGAAGAATATTGATCTTATAATAGATAATCAAAGTGGTACTGAATTAGGAGATAGGGAAAGTGAAATTAGAATTATTACAAATGAAGAAAAGATTCCCGAGCCATTCATTGAAAAGAATAATGCCAATTTAATAAATAGTACAAAAGATAAGGTTAATTTGAAATATTTTGACGATACTTCAGAATCTAAAGAAGAAAATAAAAAATTAAAAAATGATACTTATTGGGAAGAATGGGATAATGATAAATAATGCTTGGGTTTTTAGAATAGGGTCGGCTACCCAACTTTGGGTTGGTTAGTTCATGGTGGGTTTTGATGAGGCTTTGTCCATATTAGAAAATTCAATAAGGAGGCAAATTTTAAAATTGCTGGTCAAGGAACCTCATTACCCATTACAAATTTCTGAATTAATTAATGTTAGTCAGCAAGCAGTAATAAAACATCTAAAGGTATTAGAAAAAGCTGATTTTGTTGAGTCTCAAATGGTTGCGTCTGAAAAAGGAGGACCTCCCAAGAAAATGTATAAGGTTGATCAATCATTTTCAATAAGACTTGATTTAGGGCCAGATTTATTTCGTGCAGAACATAGGAAAATGCCTAGGGGAGGGGCCATGAAACTATCAGAAAAGTTGCCTAATAATCTTAATAATGTTATTAAAAAAATGGGAACTAAACGGAAGTTAGAAATTTCTGAGGCCATCGAAGTACTAGGAGAGTTGGATGCTGCTCTAGAAAAGATTGATGATCAAAGAGATGCAATCATTGCTATGCATCAACAGGTTAAGAAGAAGGTGTCTTCAAGTGTTTCTAATCATTCTAATTCTTATGAAGAAAGGCAATTAGCACATGCAATTATGAATCAACCAAGAAGGCCATTAGACCTAGATTTATTTTCTCATGGGATGAGAATTAAATCTATGGATGCAGAAGAAATGATGGACAATCTTAGAGAAACATTACTAAGAGATTTAGCTACAAGCAAGGGAAATTTTATTGCAGCAAATAAGGGTACACCGCTTCCTTGGTGGTTAATTCGTTAAAAATTTAGAATCTAATATCATCTTCATCAGATTTAGACATAAGGCTAGTTTTTTCTGCAAAAGACTGCAGGGCTTCTATCCTCCTACCATACATTACAAAACCTGCAACTCCAATAAGAGAAAATGTAGCACCAAGGATAATTGTTGGTACAGAATATTGTACTATGACATCAATTACAACATCGCCTGCACCTAAGTTAGAGCTCATTTCCCCTCCTGGTATTTTCATTATATTATTAGTTTCATCAGTTTCTACAATATCATTATTAGAATCTACTACCACTACTACATCATGATTTCCTGCTTCAACCATGTAAAGTAATGTAATTGAATCAGGGTTCTCTAAACCACCATCACCAATTGGCATAATTGCTTTAATTATTTGTCTATAAACAATATTAACTTCATCACAACCATTTTTCTTAATGTCAGCTGTAGACTGATCCTTACACAAAATAACATTTACATCAGTTGCATGTGCATTACCGCGATTTACAATTTTAACGCTTACTGAAAGCATATCGCCAATGGCACCTTTCGTCGAACCCGTGGTTACCTCAATAATTTCTAAATCTGGGGCCCTTAATCTCAATTCTAAAACTTGTTCATTCGTATCGCAATCTGGTAAAAAGTTATCAGATATTCCATCTTTATTAGAATCCAATGTGCATGAATCTTCCCAACCAGGAGTTTCATCATGGTCTCCTCCATTTTCTGAAGAACCGTGCATTGAAAGTGCTTTTATTCCTATTTCTCTATTTTGTAACGCTGCATCTGGCGCTATAGATACTATCACTACCAATTGTAGAGTCGTATAGGCTTCCATAATTGGGAAAGTCAAGGCCCCTGTTTGAGCCGAAAGGTAACACCCTTCATTTGGTATTGGATCGGCTAGGGTTAAGAAATTTGGAAATTGACCAACACATAACTTTTCAATTGGATATTCGGTATCGAATCCTTCCAATAGAGCAAATTGAATTTCCCAATTTGATAAAGTATTCATTCCAGGCATGACTCCCCAACCCCCTGCTGAATCAATTGTATGATTATGTAGTGTCGGTTGATCTGGAATATTACCAAAATTAGTTATATTTAGTGTAAATCTAACTATTCTACTCGGTGCCGTTGTTTTTATTCTACTTTCCACGGCAGGATCGAGTGAAACTCGCATATCATGAAATTCTATTATATTTATATTTAGAGTAATAGTGTCACGTAATCTTGTACCTTGATATTCTTCTTCACTATAAATATTGAATGTTATAGTATATTGGCCTGCTAATGTTTTTTCAGGTACATTGATTATTATAGAATATTCGCCTATTTCATCCCTATCTAATTCTCCAAATAAGATTCTTGGTATTTCGATGTCCCAAACATGAGAGTTTCCTTGCGAGTCCACTATAGATTCGATAGTCATGTCAAATCTATCAGGTCCGTTTCCTAAATTTTCTATATTTGTATCCATTTTATAAGGTTGTCCAGGATATAAATCAAGTATATTTTCAGATACAGAAGCATCTAAATCATATCGTTGGATAACATTCGTTAATATTACTACAGAATCCCTAATCTTAGGTTGCCCTTCTAAATAAGAACGGACAGTAATGGAATCTCCTAATCCAGCCGTTGAATTGTATGGTGCACACATTATTGCAGTTACTGTGTAAGGAGTATTAATTTGTGCCCAATATCTTGGTGAGTCGTCAGATGGTCCATTTCCTCCAGGGGCATTTGAAAAGTCTAAATCAACAGTCCAGTGATCATATCGCCATGTATCCTCAGTCCAATTTGATGGTCTTTCTTCAGGTGCCCCGGGTAAGTTGAAAACTAGATATCCGGGGGTAAAATGCTTTGTAACTTCAATATCAAATTCTGCACAATCACCTGGCAAAACATATTGAGTAGTGTCACCTACAGAGAATACTATATTTCCAGTAGATCTAGTTGATACATTTATCCAAAGCTCTAGGATATCAAATGTTCCCCTATCTACTGAAAGTACAGGTTCCCCAGTTGACCATCCTTTTAGATATATTACAAATGTCCCTGGTTCCTGTGAAGACGGTACACTAACTTGTAGATTCTTAGTTACGGACTGCAATGGATCTAAGGAAATAGAAGTGGGAAAGTCAATACCCCATCCAAAGGGTAAAGCCCATTCATTTTGCCCTTCAAGTGTTGAAGGATCATAGAATGCAAAGGTATCGAATACATTACCTGTATTCTTTATAGATACAGAAAATACTGCAGACCTACCTTGTTCAATATCTACTTGGAAGTGACTTGTATCCAATTCAATACCATGTACAACGTCCATTAAAGTTAATGTTATTCTTTCATTTCTAATAGCAGGGTCTTTGAATGAAACTGCACTTATAGTTACTTGCGCTAATTCATCTTTATTGGCCTGATATATTGTTGGAGCCCTTAATCTCATATATATTGGAACAACTTCTCCACCGTCTAGATGTACAGGTGTAGATTCGAATATAGGAGTATTATTAGTTGCATAAAATAATGTAGCACTCCAATTTGTTGGAATACCTTGCATAGTTACAGTAAATGTGTCTTGCACTAATTCTGCTGGTCCGGGAGTAGGATTTGCAATCGTCATATTGTAAGTTGTTAACTCTCCTGGGAAAATTGTATGATAGAAAGTTTCTATATCTTCGGGACAATCATAAGGATTTCCTTCTAAATTGGGATTATCAATTAACTTTTCATCACAAGCAAGAGATATGTCAACTAATCCAGTTAGGATATGGACATAACATAATGTATATTTTCCTGCGTTGTTTTCATCATTGCATTTGTTTGTATCTGACCAGCCTAGATGTGCTCCGCTTCCAAGGTCATTAGCAAATGCTGGCGTCTGCCCTAAGTCTGGAGTAGCTGGCGAATTAGGACCTAATTTATCTGATTGCCAAGATGTAACAGGTATAATTGTCCATGGATCAAAAATTGAAGATGCAATAGAATTTAGTGGAAATCCATTAGGATAGTCATCATTAGTGTGATTAAGACGTGTATAAACAATAGTTTCTCCTTGAGATTCATTGTAGTTATCTAACCAAGTAAGATGCACATTGTCAAATGAGTCGGTTATAATTGAGGGCAAGTGAGAATTTCCTCCAAAGGGCCTGTCGGGATCAAGTCCTGCAGGTCCCTCTACTTCTGAGATTGCTGCATCTGCAATTTGTTTTATTCCGAATGTAGGCAGTCCTTCTGCTGCACCATCCCATTCTGCGGCTCCCCTTAATTTTAATCTTGTATAATAGACCTCATAATTAACATCAATATCAAACCCGTAAGATCGCCCATCTTGCCATGTAAGATGTGTTAATCCTGATGAGTCCAAAGCTATGGATGGATGCAGGCTGTATGCATCGTTTAATGTAATTCTAGTATCATTAACTACCACTAGATGCCCGTAACCAGATATATCCTCAGAGGGTCCTAAGTCTTCAGTATAAGAGTTGGTGTTTGCGTCAGTTTCTGTTCCTGGGTCTCCTTTAGTCCAACCAGGCCAAGGGCGATCTAAGAGAGATAAGGGATCTAAAACAGTCATATATATTTCACGAGAGTTATTAGTTGACAAGTAAACCATAGCTTCGACCATTATTTCTAATTCAGTTGAACTGCTAGAAGATGTTGGAAAACCATACATCTGACCTCCTGCATTTGTTAATCTAAGATTATTGCCGTTGCAAGTTCTTGCATTTAGACCAGAACCATTTGGACATTGTGCCATATCCATCATATATGATCCGACGTCTGTATCTGACCCAGCCCAAAGAGGAGTTGGTACAACATCAGCATTAACACAAGCGTCGTGTGATTGTGCAATACTCTGAGTATCATCATTATCCTGAGGGCTTCCCCCATATGGGCCTTCATCAGAAATTGGTATTACAATTTTTGTAGCGTTTGGATTCCAACGATGATCTAGTTGTGTAGGAGGATTTCCTGGGACATTCCCATTTGCATCCTGCCATGATAAACAGGCCCAGGTTGTGGCTGGACCCCAGAATTCACTATAAAATCCACCATCAGTAGGTAAATCCACTGCAGCATTATTGTAAACTACCTCATCTAAATATCTAATTCCGCCAGAATTATCATTTGGAGAAGATCCCAGAGGTGTACTTCTTGGACCATTGCTACCAGAACCTCCGGTTTGGTACGCATTTGCACAAGCGCCACTTTGTGACGCTGCAGGCCAATTACCACTTAGTGCATATAATGTTTCATAAACACTCATATTAGCACTTTCAAGTAATGGTTTTAACCCTGGAAAGGAGCCTCCACTAGCGAAGTTTCCTCCATAAAATACAACACACATATCAGCCCATTCTGTATTCATTGAACCAGAAGTATCGATAGGAACGACCATCTCAACTTTTCCTCCACGAGTATCATCCCATACGATTTGCACAAAGTCATCCACATCTACAGCGATGTCTGGATGGCCTTTGTGCCCTAGAATAGGAGTTAGAATAGTACTGTCTATAGCAACTAAGGCTTCTCTTGAGATATGATCAATTTCTAACATTTTATAGTATATTTGTGGCTGTTGATAGAATTTTTCTAAAGGTTCAAACGAATCTTCCCAAACAATATGTGGATCGTTGTTAGAGTCTACGTCAATGGCCGGGTAATCACGATTTTGAGGATTATTAGATACTTCGAAATCATTTACTACCGAGATTACGGAGTCTAGAGCGGCATCACCACTCCTATCGTCCTGATAGGGATCTAACAAGGTATACATTATTGAATATTGACCTGCTTTATCAGTCCAAACAATATGCACTTTATCATCATTATCAACCGCGATATCTGGATGCCAAGCACGATGATTACCAGGGTTAGATATTTGTGTAGCTGAAATAATAGTTTCCCCCCTAGGATCTTGCATCTGATAAAATAAATGTTGAGTATTACGACTGAAAACTAAGTGTATATTTCCATTAGAATCTGCATCTAATGCCATTCCTCTATCATTAGCCGTACCACTATTAACAATTTGCATTGGTTCTGTAAGAACAACATCAGAGGCTTCGGCTTGAGGAATCTCCAATGCAGAAAAAAGGCTTAGTAACATTATGAAAACCATAGTAATGCTATTCCTAATCTTGGTGGAATCTTCTTTTCGACTATGAACATAACCTTGCATAGAACTATTGAAAAATTTCAGATACTTAACTCAACCGCATTGCGGTCACTAATATGAAAATTAATACTGAGTTATTATATCCATTCTGAGGGATCAAAATCTTTTCCAAACCCTCCAGATTCATCTGTATCGATTTGAGTAGTTTTAGAGTCTTGAAAGGTAGTTTTTTTTGCTTTTTTTGCAAGCCAGTCATCAACTGGACCTGGATTTCCAGTTCCAGGGCCATATCCAAATTTAATTTGATGAATTAGAGATAATTTAGTCATCCATAATTTCCTCATTGACTGCATAAACTCATTTTGAGTTAAACCATCAAACCAAATTGGACGAGAAAGATTGAATGCTTGAAGTGGACCAGTGATATTTTCTTTTTTATGACCTATATGTAATACCCAATCTAACTCACTTGAAGTTAGATCAATTCTAATATTATGTAACCAAAGTTCCCAATCTTCTAATTCTTCCTTTGATTGATCAATCATTAATTCTTGTTGACCTAAATCTACCCTAGTAATTGAATAAATCAATACTAGGTTTCTATTCTTTGGAATAACTATGTTGAACATGTGTCCTTGTCGTGTTGGAGGATATTTGCAATGGAGATGTATTAGTGCTTGGGAATCTGGGACTTCTTTAAATTCCAAACGTTCACTTTCTAGCCAAATTTTGATAGATTTGATTGCTTCCTGTGTATCCACAATACTACAAGGATAGGTAGACCTATTTTAGTGCGCCTAATACTGGCTCTAAATTTGATAATAAATCTGATAATTTATTATTATGATTAGATTTAAAAAGCTTTTTACAACGTCTAGAAACTTGATAATCCATCCAATTATCATAACCCAATAAGAATATAATATTCGAAAAATGGTATATTATCATTGAAGTTATAATGAAAAATGGTAATATAAAGAAGGGGATAGTATACATAAGTTTAGAAATTATAAAAAAACTAATTAGAGAAAGAATTGGCCAAAATATTAGTGGCGAAATTAAGGCTGCGATCATATGATATGTGGTTCTGGCATCAATTCCTTCATCAGTATTATTGCCCCAATACCAAGCTAAAAGTGTCTGAATACCAGTTGAATAGAATGTAATTGGAGATAATAGTATCATAATTGATAATCCAAAAAGTCCTCTAATTAATTTAGATTGTTTTTTAATTGACATATTTGATTTTAAAACGCGCCCATCCAAATCATAAGAATATAGTATTTCTGAGGCTAATTTGGCATTTTCAATAATATCTTTAGAATCAAAGGACTTGAGATTTTCCCTTACTTTTCTTGTAGCATGGACTTCTTCTTTGTATGATTTTAAATCTTGGCTATTGGATTTAGATACTAAATGAGCTAGTAATTGCCAAGCCCTGTAAGTTATCCAATCAGGTGCATCTCTTGAAATATTAGCAAGTTTAACTGTTAACTCATCTCTTAGTTGGAGAACTAAATCTTCAGGTGGTTCTACCCATATTCCTTGCATTAATTTTTCTCTTTCTTTCTTATTTGGGTTAAATGGGACCAGTATTGGTTCAATTTGTTCCAAATATAAATCAGTTCTAAACCAGTAATGTGTTCTAAAGTGTAAACCAATCGGTTGAAAAACAGGAAGTGGTAAATTTCGTTCTTTGGCTATAGATGCTGCATTAATTGCAGACCGCATCGAACCTGTTCTCAAATGACGTAACCGGGAATCTTGGTGCCCTGTTCCTTCAGGCATAATAATTGCTCGATACCCTCCTGATAAAGCATGTGAAACTGTCAACATACTACGTTGATTTAATTTTTTTGCAAACTCTATTTCTGCAACTCCTTCAAGTTGTTCTGCTTTTCTAATAACAGGTTGTGAGCCGATGCGTCTTGCTATCCAGCTAATAATTGGTACAGAAGTAGTTAAATCATGCCTTCCAAGTGTCACCATTCTCTGTTTTGGATTACTCATTGTAATTGCAATTGGATCGACTAATCCATTTACATGTGTTGCCACACATAATCTTCCTCCTTTTGTGGGGTGTGGTTTTTCTACTTCTTTATCTCTAAATAAATAGGTCCATGGAAATGATAAGATAAAAATAAAAAATTTCCAAAACCATGCGGGACTTGGGTGAGAACCGTCATGTGCCCATGGAACACTCTCTAATTTACTAATGTTAATTTTTTTGGCTCTTTTTGATAGTTCAACTGCAATATCTTCAGGAACATTACTATTGCCAGTCATAGAAACGTTTGGAGGAGTTAGGTTTAGACTATAACCTTAATCTGAAAGTATTAAAGATATTTTGTTTGCTAAAATTAGAGCCTCATTATGGTCAATTGGATAAGATTTGAGTGGAAATTGATATCCTAATCCATCTTCAAATTTAGGTATTATATGGAAATGTACATGAGGTATAGTTTGAAATGCATTATATCCATTATTTTGAATTATGTTAAATTCTTTAGTATCTACTACTTGTAAAATTGCCTTTGAAATTTTTGGCAATACCTTACCAATTGCAGATGCTGATTCTGCAGATAATTTGTCCAAGGTTGCTACTCTTTCTTTCGGTATTAGTAAAGTATGTCCCGAACTAAATGGATTAATATCTAAAAATGCTAACACTAATGTATCTTCATAAATCTTGTAGCATGGCACTTTCTTATCAAGTATCAGAGAAAATATATTTTCCTTTACCAAAATTCTCTCCTCTTAACTTGATGCAATTTGAGTTAGTATTGTCAAAAGACCTTTGATTTGTATTGCCATGAGTAATTCGGTATTCATCACTTTTGATTTATCGGCTAAACTAATGCCATTTTTATTTATTTCAGATAGATTTTTATTTACTGATTTTAGAGTCTTTTCATTATGATTATCTTCTATTTTACTTATCAATGAGGCCACAGTTGATGAAATTTGTCCGACTGATTTGCCATCATTAAGATATAAATCTTGTATTTCTTTCCTAACATTGCTTTGTTCAATTTGGATTAAGTCTGAATTATTGAATTCTTCATTCAATGCCCACATAGAAGCCGCTGCCCCTGCTCTCTCGCCAGTAAATAAATCTTCTAATAGAATATTTCCGGGTAGTAATCCAGCACCATGCATACCTGTATTTGCTGATCTGCCAGCAGCATATAAACCTGTAAACCACATTTTTCCATCATTAAAAGTAGCTCTGCTTTTGTAATCTATGGGGATGCCTCCAGTTGTAATAATACTACAATTGATTGGTATTACGTCTACATCTATGTTCAATCCTGTCCTATTTTTTATTGTTGATAATATATTCGAAAACCAAATTTTTGAATCACTATTCAGTTCTCTCAAATCCAAAACACAGGTTTCGTCGATGGCATCCGAAAAGGATGCGTCATCACCGTTTGATTTCCTTAAAAGCCCACCTGAATCGAGTAATTCTATAGGCATATGAATATTTGTTCCCTTTATTGTTAACGGGTGTATGGGAAAATTTGACATTCCTACCAAGGTTATTCCAGCCTTTGCAGCCAACGCTGCTCCTGTTCCTGCTCCTTCGGAAGGCGTAGTCCATAATCCTTCATAACCTTCTGTAGCAAGTATGACTGTTTTGGATTGTATTGCGTTTACCTCTCCATTTAATATATCTAAAAATGTTAGCCCCCTTATTTGTTGATTATCTGTTATTAGAGAGGTTGCTACACAATCATACTTCCTAGTTATTTTTCTTTTTATTACTTGTTCTTCCAATAACCTTGTGATTTCTCTGACAGATGAGTCTCCACATCCCGTTAATCTAGGTTTAGAATGCCCGGGTACTTTAGATGTATGAGGCATTCCTTCTTGATCTCTACGAAAAACTAATCCCCATCTCTCTAATTGAGAAATAATAGATACTGAGTCACCACATATTGTTGCAGCCATAATGCTATTGGTAACCTCGCCTCCGGCTGCTATTGTATCATCTCGGTGAGATATAGAATTTACTTCGCAAATACTTGATGCGATACCAGATAATGTAGCTTTGCCTTGTCTTGATCCTATTCCTAAACTATCTATTAATATCGTAGTAGCGCCATTATCTGCAGATTCAATGGCGGCACGAAGTGCTGCTGGCCCAGCACCTACTACTACTACTTCCCAAGACTCCATGACTACGCCAAACACAATAATGTCATGAACATAACGCTTAAATTGATTCAAAATTAACTTAAACCTTACTCAGCAAAGCTGAGTGCTAATTTCCTTACAGATGCTGCTGCATCAATCATCTTGTATCCAGCGCTCTCAGCATGTGCTCCTGCTGAAATAGATGTATGTAAGACTGTACTCAGTAATGTTTCACCTGTAGCCAAATGTAAGTTTATTTGTACTGGTCGGCTACCGGAAACGGTATTTGGCCATGCCAATCCTATCCACAAAGTTACACATGAGTCTAGTTTTTCCGTTAAAGCATTAACAATATCTTCTCCTTCAATTCCAAGTGCTACTGCTGATTTTAACCTCTTTGAAGATGGTGATGGTAGCCTTATAACTTGCGAGGCGGGCTCTCCTTCAGCAGATATTATCTCAATTTCTATAGTTTGTATTTTACCAGAAAAATTATGCACCATTGCTATAACATCAGTTTGACCTTCTGCTGCAACTGGTGGTATTTCCAGATCCATTCTCCATTCATCTTCAATTATTGAACTGTGGCCCCTCTGTACATCTCCAACTAATCTATCTATAACTCTGAAAAATGAAGGTTGCCAACTTTTGGTATGTTGTAACAATATCTGTAATGATTCAAGATTAAACTTTGCATCGGATTTGAGACTATCTACTGCAGATACTTTGAAAACTCTCTTTATTTCCCTAAACATTCTTTCTTCGTCTAGAAGATTTAGAGAGTTAAGATGTAAGATTCTTAATAAATATTCTACAGCTTCATCGGGATTAGTATGCCTTCTAACTTTTTTTTCTAATGATTTAATCCATTCTTCAAAATATGTTGCAGTCTCTGGATCTAAATGTGCCACTAGAATCTCTGTAATTACTCTTTCAAGTGCGCTATGGTGTAAAGTTGGAGCGTGCAACGACAGCAATGGAAATTGATTGTCTCGCATCGGTATTTCTCCTGAATCTAATGAGATTGATAATAATAGGCAAAGTAATCCCAGTACTATTGAAGAACCTATTAACAGTGATCCGAGTATTGCATCAGTTTGAAAAGAAGTGATGAAATATAGTAAAATTGCGCTAACTAAAGCCGCTAGTAATCTAGTTGTTTCCAAAACTCTTCTTTCACGTAGTGTATTAAGGATACGCTCTGTTCCCGGAATAGAATTTATGGTTTTTTTATCATCCGTAGTTTTTAATTGAAGTCTATCTCTGGCAGACATTTGAGCAAAAATTATTGCAAAAAAACTTGGTATTAACATTATAAATAAAATCATAAACAATATAATACAAATTTTTATACTAGTATATTTTAAGTTAAAATAGCTTAATGTTAAATAAATAG
>MEHZ011510049.1_pt1 | contig 16808 bp, 14 predicted proteins | sample 897221 | NCBI WGS metagenome assembly MEHZ01 (sample SAMN05514161, study PRJNA337945) | marine metagenome | isolation source: marine surface water | place: Arctic Ocean | collected 2007-12-13
AAAATCCTAGAATTACAAGGCTTTGCAGGCGGCTTAGGCTGCCCATGGAGATGCTGTTGATGCTGTCATTGAGGCGATAGGTATTGTTGCCACGGAGCAAGCCGTAGGCCAATTCGATAAAAATCAGCAGGAAAAAAAACGGAATCGCAATCAGTATGAGGTCCATGAAGTTGAGTCTACCTCAGAACAAAGGTAATTATTAAATGGATAGCCACAAATCGAGAAAAAAGCGTTATTATTCGCAGTCACATATCTTAGTAAAAATACTTTCAGGAGATCGGTCGTTATGAAGAGAATCGTCTTGTGCATGACTGCGATAAGCATATTGATAAGCATTTCCCCACTATTCGCACAAGGCGTTCAACAGACGAAGGGTTCGTATCAAGATAAATTCCGTCAATTGGACGAAGTACTGCCGACTCCAAACGTTTACAGGAACGCATCTGGTCAGCCGGGTCATCAGTATTGGCAGCAAGAAGTTGACTACGAAATAGATGTCGCTCTTGACGAAAAGTCTCAGCGAATTTCGGGTACTGAGACTATACGTTACCAGAATAATTCTCCCGATACGCTGGGTTATCTTTGGCTGCAGTTAGATCAGAACCGCTTCAGTAGCGACTCAATGGGAAATATGAGCTCTACCTTTAATGGTAGCAGCCCAGATTCTAACTCTCCTGCACGCATCAGTTTAGGCCAGTTGCGCTCCCTCCAATATAACGAAGACGCCGACTTAGGTTACGAAATAAACTCAGTTCGCGACAGTTCGGGAAATGATCTTCCATATACATTAGTCGGCACACTTATGCGCATCGATCTCGCACGCTCGGTGAATTCTGGTCAGGATGTTGAATTTGAAATCGACTATGCCTATAACGTGGTCAATGGTGATGTGCTTCGACCGCGTGGTGGATACGAATACTTTCCCGACGACGAGAACGAAGGCGGCAATTATCTGTTCGCGATTTCACAGTGGTTCCCGCGTCTTGTTGCCTACACCGACTACGAAGGTTGGACTAATAAAGAATTTCTGGGTGGGGGTGAGTTCACACTAGAGTTTGGCGACTACGAAGTTTCGCTTACTGTGCCTTCGGATCATATTGTTGCATCAACGGGCGAGTTACAGAACGCCAGTCAGGTTCTGACAAGAGAGCAACGCGACCGTCTGCAAGAGGCAGAGACTGCGGAACGACCCGTTTACATCGTAACTCCTGAAGAAGCCCTTGAGAATGAGAGTGAAGGTGTAGATGATACTAAGACTTGGCGATTCACCGCAGAAAACGTCCGTGATTTTGCCTGGGGATCTTCAAGAAAATTTATTTGGGACGCGAAAGGCTATCGTCAAGAAGGCGCCGATCAAGAGTTGGTAATGGCGATGTCCTACTACCCAAAGGAAGGTGGCACGCTCTGGTCGGACCTATCCACGGAAGTCGTTATTCATACCCTGGAAGTCTATAGCCGCTTCTCTTTCGATTATCCGTATCCGACGGCAATCTCCTTGAACGCGGGTTTTGTCGGCGGTATGGAATATCCAATGATTACCTTCAATGGTCCGCGCACGACGCTGCAGGACGATGGGTCTCGAACCTATTCCTTAGCTGAGAAGCGTTTCCTAATTGGTGTGGTTATTCACGAGGTAGGGCACTTCTACTTCCCAATGATCGTGAACTCAGATGAACGTCAGTGGACCTGGATGGACGAGGGCATCAATAGCTACCTCGATTCTGTTGCCGGTCGCGAATGGGATGCTGAGATACCTTGGGGAGTGGAACCAAGATATATCGTTGACTACATGGTTTCACAGACTCAGGTTCCGATCATGACTCAGTCCGATAGCGTGCTGCGTCTAGGCCCGAACGCCTATTCCAAACCTGCGACAGCGATCAATATCTTGCGCGAAACCATTATGGGTCGCGAGCTTTTCGATTTCGCATTCAAAGAGTATTCGCTCCAATGGGAATTCAAGCGTCCCACACCGGCAGACTTCTTCCGCACTATGGAAGAGGCATCAGGTATCGATCTGGATTGGTTCTGGCGCGGTTGGTTCTACACAACCGATCATGTAGATATCTCTCTTAATAGAGTCTATGAGATGCGCATGGATACTGAGAGCCCAGATATCGACTATGCGCGTCAGCGCGAGACCGAGAAGGCCTTGCCCCCTTCGCTGTATATCCAACGAAATCGCGAAGAGGGAAGGCAGACTTGGGTTGAGCGTAATACCGATGTCCGCGACTTCTACGATGACAATGATCAGTTTACGGTCACGAACAAGGAGCGCAATTCTTACAACAGCTTTCTAGAAGGTCTCGAAGATTGGGAGCGCGAAGTGCTCGATAGGGCTATCTCCGAAGAATTGAACTACTACATTCTCGAGCTTTCAAATGAGGGTGGCCTGGTCATGCCGGTAATCCTGGAGATGGAATATGCCGATGGTAGCATCGAAGAAATGCGACTACCCGCTGAGATATGGCGCAAAAATGCGAGGCAGGTAAAGAAGCTGATCGTGAGTGAAAACGAATTGCGTAGCGTTGCGATCGACCCTATGCAGGAAACGGCGGACGCGGACATAGAGAATAACTACTATCCGCGGCGAATCATCCCCTCGCGCATCGAGAGTTTCAAATCCGAAGGTGGTGGTGGCTTAATCGGACGAGATGTCATGCAAGATATCAAAACAGAACTGAAGACTGATGATGAAGATGATGAGAAGGACGGCTAGTCTAAGCACTATAGCAGCGCGAGGCAGGCCACGAACGGGACTCCTCGCGCTGCTAACTCTCCTATGTTGCCTTGTGCCTAGTCTCACTGCTGCCCATGAGCAGAAGACAGCGGTGACACGCATTCTATTCAACGATAGCACTGGCAATATCGAAGTCGTACATCGCTTTTTCATACACGACGCCGAGCATGCTGCAGGTGTCGTATTTGGTGAAGCACAGAACTTAATGGAATCAGCTGACTCGCGAAAACTTTTCAGTAACTATGTTATGAATCGATTCGCTATTGCCGCCGAGGATTTTCGAGGCGAGACTACTGAGTTGAATCTGGAGTATGTAGGTGAGGAGATCGAGGGCCAATTTCTTTGGGTCTATCAGGAGGCAGAGCAACTACAGGATTTAAGTGCGCTGTCTGTGGTCCATGTTGCTTTAAGAGACATTTGGCCAGATCAAGCCAATCTGGTGAATGTGGAGAAGGATGGGCAGATTTACTCTTTGTCCTTCGCCGATTCTGCTGAGTCACTACGCGTAGAGCTCTGACAACTCGCTGTATCGCTCACTCTTGCTCGAGTTTCTCTCCCAGCCCCTCGTAGTCCGCAATAGCAAGCCCCGCTGCTACGCTAGTGAATGGGTCATGCTCGATTACCTTGCCTGGGAATCGGGCTTCCAAGATGCGCTTTACCGCGGGTATGAGTGAAGAGCCACCGGTTCGAATCACAAGATCGATATCGCTGCTTCCTAAATCGACGCGCTGCAGAACGTCGGTTATTGATTGGCTGAATTTATCGAGCAGATCACCGATCATGACTTCAAATTCTTCTCTGCTAAGTTCGAATTCGATATCGAGCTCTGGTATGTCTAGCTTTGCCGAATGAGCATCAGAAAGCTCTGCCTTCAATTCTTTAATACACTGAAAAACCAAGTAGCTGTAGTTGCTCTTAATCATATCGTAGAGGCGCTGGAACTTGATAGAAGCCTCGTCGTCTACGCTAATTCTCTGCATCAGTGGCGTGGTGAATTTATTTTGATTGAGCATGTAACTAATGGCCCAATTCAGTAACAGATCTTCATATTCCTCAAATGGAAATAGCGTCTCTATCTCTCGGTCTTCGCCTGCACGCTTCCAGCGCTCGCCTTTGCCTAGCAGTGGGAACAATAGTTTCTTGAACATCACTTGGTCGATGTGGTCTCCACCTAAGCCTATGCCGTGAGTAGCTATGACTTCGAAATCTGACTGTTCTGCGCGAATAAGGCATAGATCGAGTGTTCCCCCACCAAAATCAACAGCCAACAGAATCTGAGCTTGTGCCGATTGCTCCTGATTTTCATGAAGATAGCTCAAGGCAGCGGCGATTGGCTCTGGATAATAGGACTGCTTGACGAATTCAGCATAGCCATAGGCTTCAGAGAGCATATCGAGAGCGGCCCGGTTTCGATTCGCAGCACTACCCTCGAAATTCACAGGGTGCCCAATACAGGCATGATCAGTAGCTGCTGAGTCTGAGACCCCGCTCGGTATTTGAAGTTCAATGCTTTTTCTAATTCTAAGCAGTAGGGGGGTGATAAGAGCGACCAGCCGAAATGCGCGATCAAATACCATCAGTCGAGGCGAGTCGGTGCTGCCTAGTAGTCTCTTTATGCCTCTAAAGAGCCTTCCTTGTTGGCCTCCATCTACGAAAGATTGCCCATATAAGGTTTGTGTATTGCCTTCTTCGGGTAGGCCCTTGTCGCCGATCTGACCGGTAGTGGTTCTGCTTTCGCCTAGGATCTCCGCGCTTAATTCAACGGTTCTTCCAGTATTGCTCTCTATATAGTGATTGATCGCGCCCTGACCAGTGCTAATCTGGAAGTCTTTATCGATATAGGTCGCGGAAGGCATGATCACTGAATGCCGCTCAAGTTGTACGAGGTGGACTTTAGTGCCATCGAATATTGCGGCGGCGCTATTACTTGTGCCGTAGTCTATTCCGATGCCGATAGAGGCTCGCTGGGTAGCCTGCGAATTTCCGCTTTGTTCTTCTGAAGAATCTTGATTTGGTATGTCGAAACCAGGGAGTGAGTTCTGATGATTTGGCACTAGCGAAACGGACCCATTTTTTACTGAACGATTAGACAAAAACTTTCAAGCTTGAGACTCTTTAAAGGTCGCATGTTATATCATAGACGGGCTGTGAATCGCTAGCTAAAAATCTTCGTGCAGCGGTCCAAGGACACCCAAATTCGGGCCTGAACCGGATTTTCCCCGTGGCGACGGGGGCTGCCTTGGAGGGAGCTGCCGTCTAGTAATGGGAGTTGAATCTTAAGGGAACTTAACCTATGCTGCCTCGGTCAGATAGGGTTAAGAAAGACCTATAATAGTCAGTGTTTCAGGAGTACCCATGACCGTAGCTAGTCGGCGCAGCCTAGGATCTATAATCGCCAGCGCCTCAACCCGGATTGCTCTGGTTGCCATTCTTGCCTATGTCCCCTCTGCGCTCTCGGGGACCATTGTCCGCATTAGCACAGGTATTGGCGACTACTCAATTGAGTTATTGGATGATTCAGCGCCTGGTACAGTCCAGAATTTTTTAAATTACGTCAATCGCAATGCCTACAATGGCACCTATATCCATCGTGCTGTCGATAACTTCGTAGTGCAGGGTGGAGGTTTTCGCTTTGTCCTGTTTGAAGGGCCCATTGAGGTACCGTCAGACCCGCCCATCCAGAATGAGTTTGGAGTCTCCAATACGCGTGGCACGGTTGCGATGGCCAAGCTAGACGGAGACCCAAATAGCGCTACAAACCAGTGGTTCGTCAATGTAGTCGACAATAGTGCGACGCTGGATACGAGCAATGGTGGTTTCACAGTATTTGGAGTCGTGCTAGGCGACGGGATGGTTACTGTCGATGAGATCGATGCCTTGCCAGTCGTCGCTCTGGGTGGACGGGCGCCGAATGCGCCTCATATTACGCCGCTCTACACTGACCCTCGGGATTTCCTCTATATCAATGCTGAGGTAACACAGCGCTTTAGTTCAGCGCCGCATGTTTTTGAGTCCGCCACTGGCTTGCTAATCACATCAGTGAGCATAGATTCAGGAGCTGATCTGATCAGCATGAATTTTAATGTAGTGTCTGCCTCACCAAATGTGATTATCCGGGCAAATGCGGAGAGTGCAATTCCACGCAGGGATAGCTTTGACGGAATCGCCGAGTATTCTACCGTAGATGGTCGTTTGCGAATTCCATCGTTGGAAGTGAACTTAAACGGATCTATTTCTGTGGCGACGAATGTTGTCTTTGTTCTCACCGATGCGGCAACGGCAAGCTTTACACTGGAATCATTCGATCAATAGATAATCTTAAGGGGCACCCAGCATAGTGGCGGCAGCACGCGGAGAATTTTCATCTAGATTTGGCTTTCTTATGGCCGCATCTGGTTCGGCTGTCGGTCTCGGTAATATTTGGGGCTTTCCTACAAACACCGCGAGCAATGGCGGTGCAGCGTTTCTTTTTACCTACCTCGTTTTAGCATTCGCCCTGGGTTATCCCGCGCTAATGGCTGAGCTCATAATTGGCCGGCATACGCGCTCCAACGGCGTGGCAGCATTGCAATCTATATCAAGTGGCAAGAAGAGCCAGTTCCTTGCGCTCGCTATTGGGTTCGTTGGCATAGTGACAGTTAGTCTGATTCTCAGCTTTTACGCTATTGTTAGCGGCTGGATGATGGCGTTCTTTTTAGATCCTCTGTCAAGGCTGTTAGGTTTGACGAGCCTATCTGCGTGGCTGACAACTGACACAGAAATTCGCAATGCAATTTTCGTCGTTATCTTCATGGTGCTGACTGTTCTCATTATTACTGCTGGCGTAAAGGATGGTATTGAAAAGTGGGCATCAAGACTAATGCCTTCACTCATGTGCATTCTTTTGTTACTGATTCTGTATGTTTTTACGTTGCCCGGAGCGATGGATGGACTGCGCGCCTATTTAGTACCGGACTTCTCGCGCGTCACTGATCCGCAATTGTTAGTCAGTGCGATGGGGCAGGCATTCTTCTCCCTCTCTCTCGGTGTCGGCACTATGCTGGTCTATGGCTCATATATCAGCAAAGATGAAAACTTGCCTGTAGTGGGTGGTCTTGTTGCCTTGTTAGATGTTGGAATTGCGGTGCTAGCTGGATTGCTAATATTACCGGCTATGTATGTGGCTTTGGAGAGCGGCGTACAAATCTATGACGAAGCAGGTGGACTGATTGCCGGTCCTCGTCTCATCGTTTCAGTGCTCCCTGAATTATTCAATAATATGGGCCCTATAGGTTTGTTAGTTGCAGTGGCATTTTTTGCATTGATGACGATTGCCTCACTTACTTCTTCGATATCGATGTTAGAGGTGCCGGTTGCTTATAGTGTTGAGAATAGGGGAATCCCTCGGCCTAAGGCGGCAATAATTGTCGGCGCTATAATCACCTTTGTCTCCTTAGTTATCGTGTTCAATTTCGATCCACTATTCGACATGGTTGTGAGTTTCACCACGGAACGCAGTCAGCCACTACTAAGTCTTTTCATCTGCATATTTGCCGCTTGGGTATGGCGTCGAAATGAATTACTCGACGAGATTCGTCAAGGTAGTCCAGAGGTTGAGAACAGCATGTTCTGGAAAATCTGGCCTTTCTACGTCAAATTTATTTGCCCGGTCGCTATCCTTGCTGTTTATTTCCAGTAGATGTTCTTTTAGAACAGGCAGTATGCTAACGTAGCTTAAAAAGAGCCGTTAGCTCTGTCGACTTAGGAGAATAGCCATGCTGAAAATTCCTACACATTCGATCGAATCACTTCCTTTAAATCAACCCAGCAGAAGACAATTTCTGTGTCAGCTTTCACTGCTACCTGTGGGGTTGGGTATCGGTGTTTTGCCCGTGCTTTCCCATGCTGCTGATAACTCAATTGCCAATAGCGTGAAGGCGTTAACCTTTGATGTTTTCGGAACGGTTGTAGACTGGCACGGATCAATTATTCGCGAAGGTCAATTACTTGCTGAGAATAAGGGCTACGATGTCGATTGGGCAAAATTTGCAGTGAGTTGGCGTGCAGGGTATGGACCCGCGATGAATAAAGTACGTAACGGTGAAATGCCGTGGACGAAGATCGACGATCTACATCGCATGATTCTTGATGACCTAGTCGAAGAATACAATTTGACTGGAATGAGTGAGGCTGAACTTGTTCATTTCAACGAGGCATGGCATCGGCTTTCTCCCTGGCCTGATACGGTATCTGGATTGAACAAATTGAAGAGCAAGTATGTGATCACGACACTTTCAAATGGGAATGTCTCCTTGCTTACACACATGGCGAAGAATGGTGGACTGCCATGGGACGCGATACTCTCAGCCGAGCTGTCTGGGCACTATAAACCTGATCCAAGGGCCTATCTTAAGGCGGCCGATCTGCTTAGCCTGGAGCCGGAGCAAGTGATGATGGTTGCGACTCACCCGGGAGACCTGCGTGCAGCAGCACGCACGGGCCTTAAGACGGCCTATGTAATTCGCCCTTTAGAGCGCGGGCCAGGGCGACCTGTAAACAGGAATCCAGATGGTGAATTCGACTACACAGCAGAAGACTTCAATGATTTGGCACGGCAACTAGGGGCTTGATGTTGGCGGAAATTAAACTTGATGACTCTGTTAAAACTGAGGTTGTAGCAAAGCTACAAAAGTATTTTGAAAACGAACTACAGCAAGAAATAGGCAGCTTTGATGCTGAGTTTCTGTTGGACTTCTTCGCTAAGGAAGTAGGCGGGTTCTACTACAACCAGGGGCTGGCTGATGCTCTCAAAAGCTTTGAGAGCAAGATGGAGGACGTCGGCGAGCTGATCTACCAATTGGAGAAGGGAGCAGGTTAAGAGAGCCTCTTGCCTTTAGCTACCCGAAGTGGCAGTCGAATATGAAATCGGCTTCCTGCATCACGTTGCGACTCGAAAGTTATCTCGCCACCTAGTTTCTCTACCATGCGTTTGACTATTACCAATCCTAGTCCAGTTCCTTGCGGATCTTTCTCGGATTCTTCCTCTTCGCGAGAGAATTCACGGAACAATACCTGCTGAAATTCTTCGCTCATGCCGCGACCGGTGTCTTCAATGGATATTTCAATGCCTAACCTGTTTTGAAAATAGATCGCCCTGTACGCCAGCAAGATACTGCCTTTCTCGGTGAACTTAATTGCGTTGGTGATGATGCTAATCAATATGTGCTGCAGGCGTGACTTATCGGTTTGTACTAATAGGTTTGCCGAAGCGAATTCAGTTTCTAGCTGCAGCCCTTTTTCCATTATGGAGGGAGACATAGTGTTCCTAATACCGCCGAGAAATTGTGACATCTCCACAAGCTCAAATTCGGGCTCAAAACTATCGGATTCGAGTTCTGCCATTTCTAGCAAATCGTTTATAAGATTGTGTAAGTGATTGCTTTGCTTTATGACGGTTGTCATATGCTGTCGTGTTGGATCATCTAGTTTGTCCGACTGTACTGCCATTAGCCGTTTAGAGTTTGCAAGAATAAGATGGACTGGGGTTAGGAATTCTCTGGACACGTTCTTCAGAAAGTCTGCCTTGGCTTTAGTTTCGGCGCGGGCATCTACGAGTTCGCCGCTTTTGGAGCGCACAAATTCAGCTACCGCTATCAACAAGAAAGCTACAGCGCCAACCGCGAACGTCTCAGCAACTAACGACGAAGTGGGGCTCTTTCAATGATAGCGAATTTGTAAACTAGCAAAGTGCTGTAGGCTAGAATAATTAGTACCCACGATGTAACCAAATAGATTGCAGCTTTGAGCCTTGAATCGCAGTGATCGATGCCATTACTAGAACCGCAAATGCATCTAATAGACCGATCAACATTAGAGGGATTACGTTGTCACTGTTAATCTGATCGAAGGGAACGATTAGGTAATACAGACCAAAAGGAATCATCGAGTAGGTAAGGAACCGAAGTACTATATTAACAGAGTCCCGATAGCGATTTTCAAATTGCAACGCCCGCCCGATCATGCAGAGACTAGCAAGTAAGGCTGTCGCTGAAATCAATGATATCCTAGTGTTTGCGTCAATACTTTCGGGCCAGAACCAGATTCTTCCGAGTCCAGTCTGCGTTAGCATGACGATGGTGCCAGCTCCAAAAAATAATGAAACTCCAACGAAAATTGAATCTCGTGTAAAGCTCGAAAGAATCACCGTGATTCCAAAACAGAATAAGAACATCACTAACAGCGCGCCATTGAATACAAGCATGCTCTGCTGGCTTTCTGCTAATAGAGAAATAGTGGTAAGCGTTAAAGGAATCTCTACACCTACGGTCGAGACAGCTCGAAAAATAATTTTATTTTATTGGCCTTCCTCGGCTATCTCGAACGGTACTACTGGGAATCTGTAGGGTTAGTCTAGCTGTGATAGTGGGATAGTGTCTCCCACTACAGACGTGCGGACTATCGAGTCTTCATTCATGAAATAAAAATCAACCCGGTCCATTATAGACGTATCTAAAGTAAGTACTAGATCTTCGTCCTGCATGTTGTCACCGCTGAGGACTATGCAGAACCAGTGTGCAGAATTGCTCATGCCCATCGTCGGAATAGATTGGGTGGATCGTTGCCATTCAATGTTACCAGAGGTCATCTGTTCAATAGTGTATGTGCGCTTGGGGTCTTCAAAGTAATCTAGGTAGGGGCCCAAATTCACCGGCAGTTGATTCTGCGTAATATTGAGCTCAGCCGCGGAGACAAATGAGAGGGGCAGCAACAAGAACGCTAGCGCCAGAAATAAGCTGGCCGACGCAGTGCGTACCGACGGAGGATTTTGTGGTAGATAGATCAAGAAATTACTCAGTATCTCCTAAGCGTCTAAACATGCATTCCGCGACTATTATATGACAAGCTATCCCCAAATAGTGGGAAGAAAGGAGAATTGTGGGCAAGTTTAGGCATATGTTAGTTAAAGTTAAGATACTAGTGAAACTTTGGGACTATTTGTTGGGGGTGCCCGCTATTAAACTGGGAGGTCGGTTTTTGCTAGGGCGCTAAACCACCTTCGGTTGTGTGGCTACAGTTTCGGTTAAGCTACCTGGTCCCGCTTGTCAGGCTTAGCGCCGCTAAGTTGTAAGAGAAGCAAGCTGAGCTCAATCCAAGGGTTCGCTCTGGACAACCCCTTGATGCTTTGGTCAATCAAGCGGCTATGGTCCAAGAGTTTCCAAACACTTTGGGTATCGAGTCGTGCTAACGCCGCGGTTACTGCCTGCTTGCGATTGAACCAAACTCGCCCAGATTGAATGATAGCATTGACCCCTTGGCCTTCGCTTTTCTTTTCTAGCATGGGCAGCAGTGTTCTCAATTCGCGGCACAAAGCGGCCAAAATAATGAGAGGAAAAATGCCTTCATTTTTAAGCCCAGCCAGCATTTTCTGCGCCCGACTTACATCGCCGAGTAGGGCGGCATCTATTAATTGATAGACGTTGTAGCGAGAACTATCTGCGACTACTTGCATAACCGTTTTAGCATCTAAGCGTATGGTGTTTTCACCTGTATCAGAAGAAAGAAGTTTTAGCTTTTCGATTTCCTGCATGGCGGCCAGTAAGTTCCCCTCAACCTTATCGACGAGTAAATGAACCGCTTCGCTGTCTGCTTGAATCCCCTCACGTAGAAGCCTTTGCTCCAGCCAAGAAGAGAGCTCCTCTGTTTTGATTGGCCAAATTTGCACGAAAGCACCGTGTTTCTCGATTTCAGTAAACCACTTGGTTTTAAGTGTGGCAGCGTCTAACTTCGGTCCGCTCATTAAGATGAGGTAGTCGGGGTTGAGTTCGCTAAGATAGTGTTGGATTGCCTTCTTTCCGGCGTCTTCCATTTTCGCAGTAGTGAGTCGCAGCTCGATGATTTTTTTCTCTGCAAACAAAGATAGGTTGCCGGTCGACTGTAAAAAGTGACCCCAGTCGAAACTCTTATCGACATTGAGGATTTCTCTTTCAGTGTAGCCTTTCTCCCTATACTGACTTCGAATCAAGTCTGCAGCCTCGATCATCAGCAGAGGTTCATCGCCGCTTAACCAGTACAGAGGGAGATTTTGGCTGCTAAGAGTTCGAGAAAGTTGTTCTGGCTTTATTTTCATAGCAACCAAGTATTCTAATTTGGGTTGACGGCTGCTAAGCGCCGCATCATCTGGTTGATCAGTTCACGGCGCATCTCTGCAGAGATGATCTCCGCCTCTTCTTGATTGCCGCTGATGTTCTCGACATCTTGAAAGTAGGTTCTCTCTACAAATAGCGTTTCAGGCTCTAACAGAGTCTGCTCACCTAATAGTAGCGTCATGTCTACTGATAGACGTAACTCTGTCTGTGCAGCTCGTGCCCGGGGATTTATAGTTACCGGCCTGGAGACAAGCGATTCATTCGCAATTCCTAGCAGAACTACATTTGAATCTTCCTCACCTAGATTTACGAGAGAGACATTCACCTGCGCACTACCAAGGCTGCGCCGCAATAGCCTAGCTAAATCGCTATTGGGTTGCTCGCTATAAAATTGCAGTTCAGTAAAATTGGTAGAAAGCACATCGCTACCACGCAGGCTAAATCCGCAACTGCTGAGAACGAGCAATAGAGTCGAAACGACAAGTGTTCTGAGGGCAACGCCTTGGGTCATGAGTTTTCCAGCATTTAGTTAGCGACGATATTGACCAGGCGGCCGGGAACAACGATGACTTTTCTGATAGTTCCATCAGCGATAAAACGTTTGACAGCTTCATTGTCTAGCGCCAATTTCTCTAGCTCTTCCTTGCTAATATCTTTCGCTACTTCCAGCTTGTCGCGCAATTTTCCATTTACCTGCAGCACAACAGTGATTGAGCTTTCAGTTAATGCTGATTCGTCAACGATTGGCCAGGTGGCATTCATTACAGTGCCTTCATGCCCCAGATGCTGCCACAGCGCATGGCAGAAATGCGGCACGATGGGAGCCAGCATCAGGATTGCAGTCTCTAGAGATTCTTGTATGACCTTTTTATCATTCTCGCCATCGTGGGAATCAGTAAAGCGGGTTACCGTGTTTAATAATTCCATAGTAGCGGCGATGGCAGTGTTGAACGTGTGCCGCCTGCCATAGTCGTCGGTTACTTTCTGTAAGGTCTGATGGGTTTTTAGCCGAAGTTTGATCTGTTCTTCGTTGAGCTTAAGACTGGAAAAATCTTCCAATGGTATTGGCTCGTGATTCGCAACGATTTTCCAAAGTCTCTTCAGAAAGCGAAAACTGCCTTCTACGCCGCTATCTGACCATTCGAGTGACTGATCGGGAGGCGATGCAAACATGGTAAACATGCGTACAGTATCCGCTCCGTATTTCTCAATCAGTGGCAGTGGGTCAACTGTGTTGCCTTTTGACTTCGACATCTTGCTGCCGTCTTTGAGCACCATGCCCTGCGTTAGTAGATGCCTAATTGGTTCATCGGAAGTAACTAGCCCCTCGTTACGCATAAGCTTATGAAAGAAACGCGCGTATAACAGATGCAAGATGGCGTGCTCGATGCCACCGATGTATTGATCTACCGGAAGCCAGTAGTCTGCGCGCTCATCTAACATGCTCTTATCTTGATCGCGGCTGGCGAAGCGCGCGTAATACCAAGAGGACTCCATGAACGTATCGAAGGTGTCAGTCTCTCGCTTTGCTTTGGACTTGCACTGAGGACAATCAACATCTACGAAGTCTTTTAGCTTGCCTAAAGGCGAGCCGCTCGCGTCTATCTCTACATCTGTAGGTAGAATGACTGGCAGGTCTTCATCGGGTACCGCGACAGAACCGCAATTCTCGCAGTTGATTATGGGAATAGGGGCGCCCCAATAGCGCTGGCGGGATACACCCCAGTCACGTAGGCGGAAGTTGACCTTTTTGTGCCCTAGCTTGCGTTCACTTAAGTGGCTCTCTATGGCTGCGAACGCTGCCTCGAAATCTAGGCCGTCAAAATCTCCTGAATTTATAAGTGTTCCTTTCTGAGTGAAGGCTTCGGCTTCCAAATCACAGTTTTGTTCGCTGCTGCTCGGCTGGATCACTTGCTGAATAGGAAGTTGATATTTTTTCGCGAACTCCCAATCGCGCTGATCGTGTGCGGGCACCGCCATTACAGCACCAGATCCATAGCTCATAAGCACGAAATTGGCTAGAAAAATCGGCAGTTCTTCGCCGCTAATCGGGTGAATAGCCTTTAGGCCGGTATCTATTCCGGTCTTCTCCATGGTCGCCATCTCTGCTTCGGCTACCTTGATATTGCCCTGCTGTTCGATGTATTGGGCAACGTATGAATTTGATTCAGCTACTTTGCTCGCAAGCGGATGCTGCACCGCGAGCGCCACGTAGGTAACACCCATGAGGGTGTCTGGCCTCGTGGTGTAGACACTAAGCTTCTTCAGCGATTCGTCGTTTTCGTTTGCAACGGTAAAATCCAGCTCGACACCTTCTGAGCGGCCGATCCAATTCGCCTGCATGGTGCGGACTTTCTCTGGCCAGCCATCCAAGTCGTCTAGATCATCCAAAAGCTCCTGAGCGAAGTCGGTGATCTTGATGAACCATTGTGGAATTTCGCGACGCTCGACAACAGCGCCTGAACGCCAGCCGCGTCCGTCTACTACCTGCTCATTAGCAAGCACAGTCTTATCCACCGGATCCCAATTTACTTCAGATGATTTCTTGTAAACCAGCCCTTTCTTGAAAAGACGTGTGAAGAACCATTGTTCCCAACGGTAATAGTCAGGGTGGCAGGTAGCAATCTCTCGACTCCAGTCGTAAGCATAGCCCAGCCGCTGCAGCTGCTCACGCATGTAGTCGATGTTGCTGTAAGTCCACTTTGCAGGTGGCACTTCATTTTGAATAGCAGCGTTCTCGGCAGGGAGTCCGAAGGCATCCCAGCCCATTGGCTGTAATACATTCTTGCCTAGCATCCGTTGGTAGCGTGAGATCGCATCGCCGATGGAATAATTTCGCACATGGCCCATGTGCAGATGTCCGCTTGGATAGGGAAACATAGACAGGCAATAAAACTTTTCTCGGGACGTGTCTTCATTGACTTTAAAGCTTTCGTGTTCTTGCCAATAGATTTGCGCCTCGGCTTCAACTGCCTGGGGAGGATACTGCGGGTCGATGCTGCTCATTTGATCTCTAACTATGTGAATTAACTGGATTTATTTAGCGCGTTGCGAGGTCTGTAAGCATACCGCAGACCGCTCTCAACAGGTAGAGGCGGGTGTAAAAAACTTGTCGGGAATGCCTATTCCTGCTCGCGCGCTTTAGTAGATTTGACCTTGATCAATTTTATCTGTCGACTGTCGGCATTCAGAACAGTTACCAAGAATTTGCCGATAGTAATCGTTTCGCCGCGCTCGGGGATATGCCCAAATTGTTGCAGTACTAGCCCGCCCACAGTGATGAATTCTTGGTCACTAAATTCGGTGGCAAAGTACTCATTGAATTCATCGACTGGAGTTAATGCCTTGACGATGTAATTCTCTTCGTCGAATTTCTTGATATAGCTGTCATCGTCTACATCGTATTCGTCTTCAATTTCGCCTACGATCTGCTCTAGAACGTCCTCGATGGTGACTGCGCCGCAGACACTACCGTACTCATCGATGACAATTGCCATGTGTTGGCGCGTCTCGCGAAACTCTCTTAACAGTACATTTAGGCGTTTGCTCTCGGGAACGAAGGTAGCGGGCCGAATGACATCTTTGATTCGAAATTTCTCAGTAGCGTTATTGAGTGCAAGTGGCAACAGGTCTTTGGCGAGGAGAATGCCTAAAACACTGTCTACGTTGTCGCCTATAACCGGAAATCGGGAATGCGATGCCTTGATGATCAGTTCGATGATCTCCGCAGCGGCGAGATCAGCGGGAACGGTGACTACCTGAGATCTGGGGATCATAATGTCACGCACCTGCATGCTAGAGACTTGCAGTGCACCCTCTATGATGCTGAGCGCGTCAGCATCAAGGACCTGATCTTGTTCTGCGTTTCGAACGAGTTCGAGAAGGCTTTTAGTGTCCGTCGGCTCGTCGGAAAACACTTGTGCTATTTTATCGATCCAGGACTTAGGTCTTGGATCGATGCTTGAATCGTCGTCAGTCATTCTCTGTGTTCTCTTTCTGCGTTGAGCGAGTCTACGATATCCACTGGATTAGTCGAAGACTTGATTGGTTCTACATAATCACACTAACAAATAAGGGTTGGGGATTCCAAGTCTTTCCAGTGTATTAATTTCCAGTTTTTCCATCTCTGCAGCATTGTATTGTTGATCGTGCAGATACCCCAAGAGGTGGAAAAGGCCATGTATTGTGAGGTGTGCCCAGTGCGCGGTTAACTCCTTGCCCTGAGCAAGGGCTTCGGCCTCAACGACAGCAGCACAGATCACTATATCCCCTAAGGGATAGGACCCTACTTGCTCTGCCAGTTCACTTGGGAATTCGGCTGGGAAGGACAGGACATTGGTTGGCCTGTCCTTGCCTCGATAATCGCTATTTAGAGATTGTGAGCTCGGGGCATCAACGAAACTCAGGCTAATGATGCAAGGCTTGCTCTGCTGGACGACTTGCAAGCCGCAGTTGAGCCAGTCTTCGCACTGCTTTTGGGAAGGCACCCATTTATCTGCACAGCTATTACTAATATTAACTGTCGCGTTCATTGGCCTGCTGGGAATCTTTGCTGTTCAATGAGGATACAGAACTTCGATCGAACTCATCGTAAGCTTCGACAATTTTTTGCACGAGACGGTGGCGTACCACATCCGTTGCCTCGAAAAAGGTGAAACCAATCTCGTTGATGCCTTCGAGCACTTTGCTCACATGTATCAATCCGGAACGCTCTCCCTTGGGTAGATCTATTTGTGTAACGTCGCCGGTTATTACTGCGGTGGAGCCAAACCCGATTCGGGTTAGAAACATCTTCATCTGTGAGCAGGTCGTGTTTTGGCTCTCATCTAAAATGATGAATGAATTATTCAGTGTTCTTCCGCGCATATAGGCCAGCGGAGCGCCCTCAATTACATTCTTCTCGATGAGTCTTGAGACCTTCTCAAATCCTAGCATTTCGTAGA
>MEHZ011580125.1_pt1 | contig 16780 bp, 15 predicted proteins | sample 897221 | NCBI WGS metagenome assembly MEHZ01 (sample SAMN05514161, study PRJNA337945) | marine metagenome | isolation source: marine surface water | place: Arctic Ocean | collected 2007-12-13
CATCCCCTCTTTTTCCTTCTAGAAATGAGCCCACTCTTCTGCTTCTGACGCGTGAAATGGTACTCGCATTTGCGGTGCAAACTTGCACCAAAATATATCCGCTGTTTACCACCCCATTGTTCCGTGGTTAACACCCCCTCTATTTGGGCATTGGGTAACACACCCCCCTGATCAGCGGTCCCCACCCTCCCCCCTTGCCCACGCGCGCGTGCTCCCCAAAAGCTTGGTGAATCCCACAGGCTTCTTGCGGCTAGTACACACCACATTTTCAGAACAGCAAGCTCAGAAAGCTGCTCAGTCCCGACACATGGGACTCTCCTCCGACTGCTACCCATCCCAGCAATCAAACTTTCCCGATGTCGTCCACACCAAGCTAATGGAGGAGCAGCGCTCGGAATGCATGAAGCACCTCGAGGAGCTGGCAACCACCCCAGAGCATTGCGAGACGGTCAAAGACTGCTCGATGCTCTCGACGATGTGGTGCGACTCCAATCGCACGAATGACCTCGCCCAGGGCGGCACCGGCTGCTTCGGCGCTGGCATCACCGATGTCCGCGTCGAGTCCCGCCGCTACAAGAAGGACTCGTCGGGGTCGAAAATCCCCGGCTCCGAGACGCAGTGGTCACTCTGCCAGATCCTCCAAGTCGGATCCAACCTCGACGACCCACGCAGTGTTATCAATGCAGAGCACTTTCGCCTCGTCACGGCAGACGACGATGGTTCGAACAAGAAGCTCCGTTCGCTCAAGGACATTACTGCCAACGCCAAGGCCCTCTTTCCGTCCGAGGGCATGGAGAAGCCAAAACTCGAGGTGGACAAGGTCGCCGTTGCCCACCGGATGGCCTTTGTGCCCATCCCTTCGGCCGAGAGCGGCTGGGCATGCGAAGTGCGCTACGTTTGTCTTGGATTCAACACCGTCACCGAGGAGCATCCAGCTCACGCCATCCTCTTCGGTGACACGATGAACACCTCCCTCTTCGAAGAGGAGCCTGGCCGCCTCGGCTTCCAGCCGCTCTACACCAAGCTCACTTCCTCCATCAACCCCGCAACGGGCTACGGTGGGTCCGAGTCCAAGCACGGCTGCTACGCCACCTCCGTGGAAGCGACCAACCGCACGATTAAGAACATCGGCACCGAGTCCGCCGAGGAGTCTGCCGCGGCCGCCGCTCGCGGCAAGGGTACCCAAGTCCGCACGGGACCCATTTCGCTCGTTGGAACCTCTTCGGCGGCGTGGCACGTTGCCATTGCGCTGGACAAGCCCGATTCTGACAGCGGCGGCGGCTTTGCTGGCTCTGCAGAAGGCGCCGTCTTTCGCAGCCTTGGGGCCGACGAAGATGAAGAAGAACCGCACTACCGCGGTCTTCCCGAGGGAGAAGACGACGACGACGGCTTCGAGGCCGTGTACATGACGCGTGGAAGCAAGCCCATCCACGTCGATGCCAACGAGGGCCGGATTGGACTTGGATCGCTGATCTGTGAGGCCAAGAAGCTTCCCGAGAAGAACCCTGTGGCACAGAAGCGCCCCGCCATCGCGACTTCAGTCGCCATCATGACCGTGCCAATGGGCTGCGTGCCAAGCAAGGAGACGATTCAAGCTGCGTGCGCCGAGCTCAAGAAGCGCCATGCGCAGACCACGGTTCTCGGTACCGAAGTCGCTTCGCGCATGTCGGCCGAGGCGGTGGAGGCCGGTCTAACCACTGAGGGACCGCTCTCCGAGAGCGTCGTCGAGGAGATTGAGGCGACGACGGGAACGCACCAAATCGAAAAGGTCGCGCCCTACTCCAAGCGCGCCAAGACTGCAATGATCTCGCAGGGAAGGCCTTTGATTTCCGGCGTGCCAATGGAGTAGACATGCGTGTGTGTGTGTGTGGTGTGTGTCTTGCGGCTTGTGCTCTGGTGTATTGCAAGGGTAAAAGAATAATGCAACCGACACACGAAGTCGATGAAGTGGTCGATCGTCCATATCGAGTGCTCGTGGTAGCAAATGGCAGTAATCTGTGCCATGTTCCGACCTCGTACCCCAACTACGCGGCAATCGCGCGCCTCGCAATGGCAGACCAAGTCCACGATGGACTTCGGCATGTCCCTACGAATCGGCAAGATTATGCAGATCTCGCGAAACTCGCCGTTGCTGGACAAGGTGGTCGCTTCCTGGCGAGCGTTCCCACCGACCACGCCGACTACAGAGAGATTGTCACCAAGGCGATGCAAGGGCCTCCAGGTCTCAGCCCGGACGTGCTGAAGTGTGTCCCGGTGAATCATAAAGACTTTGGAAAAATCGCACTTGATGCTGTTATGCGCAACAGAGGTGCGCTCAAGCACGTGCCAATCCATTTCCACGACTACGGCGCGCTGGCGCGCATCGCAGTAGCAGACATTCCCAATATGCTGAAAGAGGTGCCTCGTTGGCGTGAGGATTATGCTGCAATCGCACGGGTCGCATTGGGACGAAGTGGTTGTGCACTCCAATACGTTGACAATCATCGTTCAGACTATGGATCGCTGGCATCGCTCGCCATCAAGACGACGCCGTCTGCCATCTCGTATGTGGAAATGGCCTTTGCCGACTATTACGCGCTCGCGAAACTCGCAGTCGTCATGAGTCCCACGACACTCATGTACGTGAGCAAGCACTATGCAAACTACACAACGCTTGCACGTATCGCCGTGCGCCGAGATGCGGAGGCTCTGGCACACGTCGCGTGGAATTGTGCCACTTACGATGAAATTGCACGCGCCGCGGTTCGAAAGCATGGTCGCGATGCGTTAATCTTCATTCCACGAGAGCGGTCCGTTTACGCTGCGCTGAGAGCCATCGTCGTTGCCAACGGCGAGGAACCGATGGAATCGGACTCTGAGGACGACCCCATCCCCGAGGCCGACGATGACGAGGACGACGATGACGACGAGAAGGACGATGTCGTCGATAAAAAGACCCGCGCGCTTCGTGTCGTCTCGGAAGAGCTCTTTGACTTCAAGGACGCAATGCCCGAGCAGACGTACGTGTCGATGTCGAACGCGCTGAAGCGCGCGTTTGATCAAGTTTGAGTTGTGTTTCGTGAGTGTGTGACTTTTTGTTGATTCTTGCGGAATGTGCATTGCATGAGCAGAGACAGCCACGCGCACAAAATGGCCAGCGTGGCGGTGTGCGTGGCAAAGCTCAGTCTTTTGCAACTTGAGACTCTGGTCATCGAGAGCGTCTGTTCCAAGACGGAAATTTCGCTCGAAGCCCTCACCCCACCACCACCGGTAGTTATACCCACACGTCCCGCCAATGTCGCGGCCAATGCCGATCTCGGCTGCTTCCGCCACCTCTGTGACGACGTCATGGAGGCGCTTCTCGTCGACCACCTTTCGGCCGTGGCGCGACACGCGCTCACACATCGCGTTTGCAAAGCCTTTTGCGACCTAGGCAAGCGTTTGCCATGGAAGACGATTTCGCTCGACGAAAAGTGTCAGTATCGGAAACGGGCCGATGAAATCCTCTCGGTAACGCCAGGGGCCGATGCGAACCAGTTGTTGGCCTTTGTGCGCGCCTCTGAGTCTACTCTCACCAAGTTGTCGCTCACCTTCAAGGACTGGCCGAATGACTCGGGAGTGCTCGTCAAGGTGATTCGCGCCGCGCCCAAACTCACCGACTTGTCCCTCGCGGGCGGCGCACTCGGTGTACAGCCGTCGCCGCGTTTATTGCGGCGTCTCGAGTTGGGGCGTTCCGCTGTCACGAGCGAGGCCACGATGAAGATGCTGGCCACAGCCACACAGCTCGAGCATCTTGGGGTGGACAATGGAATCAGCATCGGCCAGCTCAAGGATACAATTCTTGCGTGGCGCAAGGCGCGCAATGGCGGAGAACCGATGTTAGAAAGCCTCTCGCTCGGCTTTCAACAATGTGACATGCTGCAACACTTGGACCTCGTTCGCACGCTGCCCAATCTCCAAACGCTACGCTTGAGTGGATGGCACCATAAATTCTCAGAAGATCTTCGTCTGCCTACTGGGCTGCGTTCAATTAACGTCGAGTTCAGCGGTTTCTCCAACAAGACCACCGGGGCCGATGACTGGTCGTATCAACTTCAGTACGCACAAGCAGACAATCCAGAATTGGTGAGGGGGATGCTCGTGGCATGCCCGCGTGCAACCTCGATCACCATCGGATGGCACTTGAACTCCAGAAACACCGATCGTCAGATTGCCGCTTCGCTTCCTCTCGGCGAAGCCCTCAAATGGACACCAGAGTCGCTTGTGGACCTCACCCTCGTCGGTATGCGCATCGTCGACGACGCACTCGATCCGCTACTGACACTCAAGTCGCTGAAAACGCTGACGCTTCGTCAGTGCGTCACCGACCTGGTCCGCACACACAAACACTTGGCCGACCAAGGCGTGTGTTTGCGCATGTGAGTGTGTGTGTGTGTGTGTGTGTGTGTGTGTGTGTCTTTCAGAAGCGGACTCGAAAAGAATAACCTATTCTTGCGGCAAGTGGAGAGGCAAAAGGGCCGGGGTCAGAGGCAAGACACCAACTCGAAATGTCGATACGGATTCCGTTTCAATCTAAATGCGCACCCACCGCAGTCGTGGGTGCAATCCACGGCCCGGCGATCGCGTTGCCTCCGGGTGGCCTTTGGACTTAAGTATTGGCACAATTCATTGGATCCCCCGCTAAAAAGTGGGGCTGTCTTAACATCGAGGACTGTGGCAGGGGTGGGCCCGTGCTTCCCGAAGCGGCTTCATGGGTACGCGATGACGATTGCCTTGGTTCACAAACACGTGGTCACCCAAGCGAAAGGTCACTCCTAGATCACGGAATCCGTTCTCTTTAAGCAAGTCGGAGACTTTTTTTGATGTGGCCTCAGTAACAATGACACGGATAAAGGTGCTGCGGAAGTCGATAGAACGAAGAACAGCAAGCTCGTTTCCCTCAACGTCAATCGATAAGAAGTCGATCTCCTCAAACTTGTGCTTTGCAAAAAGTCTAGCAAAAGACTGGACTGGGAGCATGCTGCGCAGTACATGCAGCCCTGGGGTTCTTGCAGCAAATTTTTGGGCTCGGTCGAACGAGGAGATCTCGTGATTGCCGCTATGCTCTGAGCCCTCGATGCCACTTAAGCCCGTCTCCCAGTCTTTGGCAGTCTGGACCTTTTCTTCGCCCGGGTTGCGATAAAAGGAAATGAACGGTACTTGGGCGTCTGGGTCGCGTCGGTCTGAACTGATCAGCGCATTGATGTTTATGCACCCAGGCCGATTATGTTGGAGGCGTGTAAATACCTGCGGGTTTGCCTCGACGCACATGCCGCGCCAGCCCAGGTGACGTTCGAAAAACCACGAATTAGACATATGAAGCCCATCGTTCGCACCAATCTCAACAAACGTGCCGTTATTGAGCAAGTTGAGCGGCGTCGTGCACGAACAGTTGTATTTACTGCGCGGTGTTGCCCAAATGTCACACCCGGTGGGATTCAGGAAGGCATGCTGCCAATCATTGAGCCGCCCGCCAAATAGTGTGAACACAAACTGGTCAATAGGGTCATCACGTATCGACTGGAAATTGCAGCGTGGCCAGGTACGGGTGGACTTGGAGTCATCATCGACGAACGACGCAGCGTCGCCGAACGCACTTGCATCGTTCACGGCAAGACCTAAAAGTGTGATTTGCATCATGTGCAGCGCGGTCTTGCAGTGCCGCTCAACCAGTCCCGGCCGCGCCACGGCTCGCAGCCCCCATGCCCGCAACATTCTTAGCGTCATGAGAGGCATGTCAACCAATTGTCGGCCCGTTACCAGTTGCGTCACCGACCGCACGGATCTGTGGACGGCGAAACCACCAAAGCGTATGCGCGCCGAATTTGAGGCTGAGTTTACTCGTGTCTGAGTTTGTGTGTGTGTCGCGTCGATGACACTGACGGATTCGAAAAAATTTAACTCTTATAGAATAAACCATTCTTGCGGAGAGAAGAACAAGAAAAAGTGGAAAAGCCCATGGGGTGTGTGAGAGTTTAAGTTCAGACACCAACTCGAAAATGTCAATACGTCTTTCGTTGCAACCTCAATGCGCGCCCACCGCGGCTGTGGGCGCAATTCACGGCCCGGCCATCGGGCTACCAGCGGATGGCTTCTGGAGTTCATTGGCAGTCTCGCCGCCGCGCTCGCCGCCATTGCTCGCGACAGACTCGATTCTCGCCGTGGAACATCTCGACCTTAATGGAGACGATTTCACAAAAACGTGTGTGCCGATGCGAATAGACACACGCGGCCGCACTGACAATGCAGACGAATCGCCATTGCTCGAGCAAATTTGTCCCCTTTGGGTTCACGATTTAACATCAAAGCCACCCGTGCTGGTACTCTTTGACCAGCAAGGAAACACAGAGACAACATTGTTACAATCACACCCACGCCGATTGAGAGTGTCTGGCGCGGTGACGCCTCGACTTGTGAGGGCCGAGGCGTTGAACTGGCGTCCGCTCGTCGAAGCCGGCGAGGCGGTGGGATTCGTCTTCCTGCTCGGCAGCGGCCGCGGCGAGTCCGAAGACGACGACTACGGCGCCAAGCCGGCGACGCGGCCTCGCGCCCGCATCGACGCCATTGCCAGGATTGAGGTGCGGTCTTCCTCTACGAGCGACACCGATGCTCCGATTGGAAGCGTCGCGGTCGTCCAATCGAGCTACTCGCCGCTGGCAATGGCGAGCGGCATGGCCGACCCTTCGAGCTTTCTGTTGTTTCAAATTCCGGAGGCGCACCTAGATTCGATGCGCGAGGTGCGTGCGCAGCTACAGCGAGGCGAGGATGTGGGTTACATTCCGACGCGAGAGCTCTGTGTAACCTCAAAGTTTGATCGGCTCGTGCTGCGCTCCAATCCCTCGGAAGAAGATAATGACGCCGCGCGACGGGCGTGGCAGAAGACCAAGTCGTTTTTAAAGTCCCTTTCGGTGCTCACGGCGGACGCCGTCACGGCGTACAATGCGGCCGAGATCGATAGAGTCGGAGCGTTCGAGTTGCGTAATGGACACGGTCTCTGGAGGGGGGGTGTCGTCTAGCATGTAAAATGTCCCGTAATTAACATCCCCCCGCATGCGCGGTCCCAACCCTGCCCAAATTAGGGTCTTCTTTGCGCTAATCTTTAATTCTTGCGGCTTGTATTCTTTAGTCTTGTAAGAGAGAGAAGACGCATACACCCACACACCTGCACAATGAACCCAGAAGACGCAATCAAGGCCATGAGTGTTCTCTGGGGGACAAAATTCACCCTCGACACCCCGCTGGTCCACAGCGGGGGCGCGGACGCGGCCGAGAACCTCTTCGGTTCTCTCGGTACCCCAAGGGTTGCCACACCACCCGAGCCGGAGCCCATCAACACCACCACCACCACCATCGCATCGACTTCCAAGGAAAAGCCGCGCTCAAAAGCAACGTCAGTGTCGCCAACGATTTGTAAAAAGCCAGTCCCGAGGCCGCACGGAATTCCTTCGACAACCCCACGCCCCAACCAGGCCATCTCCTCCGACGATGACGATTTGCCGCCGGGTGGCGACAATGCATGGGAGGATCCCAGCGGCGTCTTCAATTTAGACAGCGACGAGGACTCGGACGCACCGGCGCGCTCGAACAAGTCGCGCAAGGCTCCAATCGGAAGGCGGTCACGGGCGCTTGCCCGTATTCTTACCCCGAGGGAAAAGGAGGCGCGGCGCCAGGAGCGCGAGGATGCACGCTTGAAGCGCGACGAGCTGCGCCAGGAGCGCGAGCGCGAGCGCGAATACAATCAGGTTTCAAGCAACCGCTTGGCGCATCAGTCCAACCGCGGCAAGGCACTCGACATGCTCGACGGGATGATCCCGCTGGGACTCGGCGCCGCTCCGACGCACTTTCGCAGACAGAATGTAGCGACAAATGCCGCTGGCAAGGCGGCGCCGCCCGTGCCTGTCGCGCTCGACGTCGACGTGCGCTCGTACCTCAACCAACCCAAGGATGCGGAGCGCGCTCCGCACGAGATTCTCCACGATCGCGTCCTGGCGCTCCAGCGCGCCACGAGCGCCCCGGGAGCCATCGGGGTCCTCGAGATGAGGCACGTGCTCAAGGACCCAAAGTGGTTGCCCTATGAGCGTCAGCGCGACCTCAAGAACAAGGTTTCCACAAAGGGCATGGACCAGGAATCGCGCAAGGCGCACAACCGGATGCTTTCCAACCAAGCCGCGGCGTTTGCCCGCGCGGCCTCTGAGCAGCGCGAGGCGCGGTTGCAGGCGGCCAGGGCGGCCTTTTGCGCGACCGAGTGCGAGGTGCCCAAGTCCTTTACGGGAGCGGCGGCGATGATCCGGAGCCCGCTCGGCGCCGTGTACTAGGTACCACGGGTATTGTGGGAGGAGGGGTGTGTGTAAATTTTGGTACAAGTTTGAAACTAAAAGTACCAACCGTACAATCCAAGCACCTTGGAAGGTGCAAACACTCGTGTGACACACGCGTGCGCACGCCTACGTCGTCGTGCGTCTCCTTGCGGGGAGTGCACCCCCTGTTCACGCAAACGCAAAAAAAGGCGGTCACCATGGCCGGGCGTGGGATTACCGCGGCAGTATACGTCTTTTGTGTATCCGAGCACAGCAGCAAGCTTGCGCATTTCCGAGGCACTTGCATGAAACTCGCAATAGTTGTTGTCTTATTTAAGATTGGTGGTACAGCCGGAAGAAGAATGCAACGCCTTCATTGCCACGCCATAAAAATGAAGCGTTTCCCCTAGCCTTGGGCCTTGGTATGGCGCCGGCATTGGGGTTGCACGCCAGGTTGCCTCGCTCGTCGCTCGCACTCAAGGACACCAACTTGCCGTCAAACAACCGCGCTGGCGGGCCACAGACCGTCGTGGGACCGGGAGTGCATCCGTCTGCGTAACCCTCAAGAGCGGAAGGGTTTTCAACGACTCGGCAGCGGTTGGCCCGCGCCGACGCCACCTTGTCTACAAGGCACAGGCCCAAGCCGCCGCCCTCGCGCACGAGCAGCGTCTGTGTTCCCGCGTTGCTTGCTGCGAGCGCCAAGCTATTCATCTCACCCCCACACGCCCACGGCTGCGGCCCGCCAGGTTGCCCCCAGACGTTTGCATCGTGTGTTCCGTAACACATGGGGCATCCTGCCGGATGTCCAGGGCCTGCAGGCGTGTCGAAGTTGCGCACGCACAGGTCCTCAACGACACCGCGTGTGTGCACGTAAAAGTTGTCTGCCATGCCGTCACCATCGTGCTGGAACCCGACCAGCAGCTGGCGTCGAGTGGCGCGCACGTGCGCCGTCAGCGATGCGTAATCAAGGGACCGCGTCAGCCACGAATCGGGCCGTGCCATGATGACAATGTCGTTCTGGCGCGTCGGAATGCCGTGCGCCCTTGCAACGTGTCCACCGAAAAGTGCGGCAGTCACGTGCCAATCTGTGTTGCAGTTTGGCCAATCGCTTCGACCTGGGTGGCAATTCAAACCACTCTTCGTACACCTACTTACGCAATAGCATGGCCCAGAGCCCCCGCGAGTGTGGGCAGTGTACGCAAAGTTTGTGCCGAGGCGCTCATATATCGCGCCCACATGCGCAATCGCCTCAGCATTGTGGCGTCCTACAGAACACGCGGGCCCTTTGGCCCCGCCCCGCGTCTCGTCACGCGTCTCGGAGCGCGTAACAAGCGCAATGAAGAAGCACGCGTGCGACGACGTGAGGAAAGCTTTCCAGTTGGAGTAGAGCTGGAACCGCGCGGACTCGCGCATGTGCCCAAACATGTGCAGCCACAACACGCCACCGTCTGCAGTGCGGCGGTGGCAGCCGTTGTACTCGCCAAAGCGGACGTGCGCCACGTGCAACCGGTCTTGCCAACGCCGATGCACGTCGAGCAGATATCGCGCACGCGCGCTGGTCCAGCGTGGCTCCGTGTGCTGCGTGGCGTTGGTTGAGTTGCAGCGAGGCTGCATGGCAAGTGGCGATCCCCCGTCATCGGCGGTAACCGGTATACGACCACGCGTTGCTTCGTGTGGCATCTGGCACGGGGTGCGTGTCCACACTAACTGGGTGTCGAATTGGCAGCCCTGCCGGCAGCAGCATGCGCTGGCAAGCTCATTGTGAGAGCATAACACGCGCCCATGCGCGGCGCACTCGGCGGTTGCTTCGCGCCAGGTAGCGTTTGCCGAGTTTGCGCCCGCTGCAAAAGTGCGCGGAGCAAGTAAGCTCATGCGGGAGCCGCCCTGCGGGCACCCCGGGCCGTCAACACTATTGCAAAAGCCCACGCTCTGGTGTGCGCCGCGTCGCGCCAAACATTGCCTGTCAATGCTCTCCGGTATGCGCGTGCGCAAGCAGCACCGGATTGCGGCCGTGGATGTCGTGGGTTGCGCGCATATTGGTGGTAAATGAAACAGCGGCCCACGTGACCACGCGTAGCAGCCACCGGCCTTCACATGCCCGAGCGTCACAGAGGCCATGTATCTTTAGACTTTACACACAGTTCAGCGCGTTTTACTGCCAGTGGTTACCAGTTTACGCGACCCGGCCACCGGGTGCTCTCCGTGCAATACCGATCTTTAGCGCTCTCAAACCTCTGCACGTTGACCACAGGCGTGCCGCTTGTGGGGCAGACGCGGAGCCCGCCGGCGAAGAGCGACGCCTGCAGCAGCTCCCAGGTATTGGACGACTTGGGCACCTTGGTGCGCAGCGCTCTGAGCGTCTGCGGCGACGTGTGCGCTGCAACGTGCCGCCGCGCCACGCGCGCCTCCTTGCCGACGAGCAGCTCCATCTTCGCCGGGCTGCCACCCTTCGTGAACGGCACGCTCGCCACCACCAGGCCCATGGCGGTGAGCCGCATGCGCGTGAGCAGAGAGAGCAGGACCATGTCGCTGGCGAGCATGCCGCTCATGCCATCGGGTGCCTGCTCATTGGGGAGGAAATTGTAAGGTCAATTGACCTTACAGTCTCTGGGAGGGCAGGGTGGCTTGGAATGAACTGTAAGGTCAATTGACCTTACAGTTGCCTGGGAGGACAGGGTGGCTTGGAAGGAACTGTAAGGTCAATTGACCTTACAGTTGCCTGGCAAAGGGTAAATGGAAGAGGGAGTTCGAGTGCACCTTGACAAGCGCGGCATCGGGCCCCGACGAGGAATCCAACGACAAGAAGCGCGCGCGTGTGGCGGCCTAGACCCTGCTTGTGTGTGTGTGTTGTGTTGTGTTGTGTGTGTGTGTCCATGCGTGTCTTGCGGAATGTGTTAAAACTGTAAAAAAATGCCACAGCTTGCCTCTAAACTCTTCTTGCGTCTTGTGCACAAGTATTAAAGCACAGTGCACCACCAAATGCAACAATCGGTTTCAATCGCCGTTCCCATCTCTCAGGATGGCCGCCGGTCGGCATGGATGGACAGCGTGGTGGACGCGTGGGCCCAATACCTCGCTGATTTGCTGTCACTTCGTTGCAGTTTTTTTGTTCGCAAGGCCGGCATTGTGAGATGGGTTGGCGAAGACTCTCCGTCCTACGACGAGAGCGTGCCTCAGTGCCAGTCGTGCCAGGTTTCGATGACGGAGAAACGTGTGCTCTGCCGCGAGTGCCGTCGACGCACCCCTACGGTCGAAACGGGCCCGACGCTTGCCGACGTCATGCACCGAACCTCGCACACTGCGTACGTCCTTGATGACACAAAGAAGGCCGTCATCAGAACGCTGCGCAAGCACCAAGAGCTGGCCTACGACGCCATTGAGCTACCGCGCACGCTGCGCGAGCTCTGCCTTGAGGCTGCACACGCGGCGCGCTCCGATGCCAACACTACAAACACGGGCAACGTCGCATTCGACCGAGCACTCGTCGACATTGGAGGATCTTACGATCAGACATTAATCTGTGGATTGTACGAGTCTCCAGTCCACGTTGGCGGCATGGGCTCCGACTTGCGAGCACAAGTGACGACGCTGGCCACTGACTGGCTCACCGCAATCGACGAGAGAATGCGCAGCTGGTTTGGAATCTCGGTGAGTAGCGATGCAGTGGAGTCGGCGAGCGTGCGGAAGCACATTGAGCTGTTTGCGATGCAGATTGCCAATCGCATTTCGTTGCTCGAACCGCCCGAGGCGAGCAAGGCCAGCCTGCTCTGCATCGACTGCTTTGAGCATTGCGCGCGTGTTCAATACGTCAACGAGGAACTTGTTCGAGACGAGCAACGGCGCCTGGATTGCCAAGGAATGACCCTTCTGGGTCGGCTCGCACGGCAAGGGATTGAGACGGCCGAGGATTGGTACGCATATTCAACTATGCAACGCCGACTTCCCCTCATGGAAACCTTGAAAAAACCACCACCAGAACTGCTACGCAAGTTGCGCTCGGTTGTACAAGACATGCGCTTTGCCGTGCTACGCGACGTTCTTGGCAATGCCAACGAGGCGGGTCGCAGCGCCACGCGGGTTGGAGTGGAGGCGTGGCGCGAGAGCATCAATCCCGAAGTGCTCTGCTTTCTATTGGAACGAGCGATTGTACAAGTCAACCAATGGACGCAGCCGGCCGGGTTTTTTGTCGAAACGATAACGCGCTTGCCGCCCGCCACGTCGGAGGCCACGCGTGCGCAGCTACGCCTCGACCCACGGGCCATCTTGCCACCGACGCCGTGGGCGCGCGCCACGGGACGCTGGCAGTTTGTACCAAGAGAACGTTTAGTGCTGTTGCGCACCGGGCTTCGGCCCACGGGTTTACGCATCGTGATGCTCTGCTCCGCGCTGACGCAACTTTTAGGAACGCGCACAGACGAGCCCGAGGTTTTCGCCCCCGGCGTGGTGGCGCACGACCTGCTCAACAGCGTCGCCATGCGCGCCGAGCGGCTGGCCGAGTCGGCGTTCGCATCCTTGCGAGAGCTCATGCAACCCTTGATGGCCGGCATCGAGTGCGCCGTGGTCAAGCACCAACTGAGCAACTGGGCAGGTTCGCACCTCGAAGACGACTTGCGGTCGGCAGTGCGGCACGTTTGTCGATACTCGCTGCAGGAGCTCACCGACGTCTTCGACGTGGACTCCAATCACTGGGACGGACACAGCTCGCAGTTGGTGCGCAAGGTGAATGAACGCCTCGTCTTCAAGATGCAGGGCTCTGGCGACAGCGTTGTTTCGCAAGTGCTATCTTTTGCGCTGCCACTCTTGCGTCAATACCGCGTCGCGCGGCTGGGTTGGACCCCCACGATGCGTAGTCGCATGGCGGGTGAGCTGCTGCAGCTGCTACCTTCGGTGAGGCAATGGATCTCCAATGGTTCCGAGGGCCCGCTGTTGATCACGCGCGGCGAGGTGTATGACACGTCGGACCGCACAAGGCGGTTGCTCGAGAATTTGAAAGCGTCAAAGATTGTGCGCCAGTCGAAGATGACCAATTGCGACGGTTCGAAGAAGACCGTTTGGCGCTTTGAGGGACCCCAGTTGTTGGCATTGGTGGCGCCCGAGGAAGCCGCCACGCCGCCCCTACAATCATAAACCGCGAGGGTCAGTCGTGAATGTTAGAGAGAAGGTGTGCAGTGGGGGGTTACACACGTCGTTCAAAATGTCGATGCGCCGGGGCAATGAGATGCCAAACATGAGCGGAAAGCACACGACCGCCTCGGCGATGCGCCTTCGGGCCGACATTGATCAGGCACGCATAATGCAGCAAGCCGAGGAGGCCGCGATCACCACTGCGGCGACGGCGGCGACGGCGTCGATTGCGGCGACCGAGGAGCCGGTGCTCAACTTTGACCAGCTGACCGAGACCGAGAAGTCGGCGGCGACCATTGGCGTCTCACCGGAAGATCTGAAGCCCATTGGCTTCATGAACCGCGCTCACTACACCACCCTGCTCGAGAACAATGCAATCGCCGGCCGCCTCACGCAGCAAATCGAGGCTTTCAAGCAGGTGCAGAGCGCCCACTAAAGAAGGACTCGCGTTTTTTTGGAAACCAAACGCGTGTGTTTTTTTTAAAGAAGAGTGCGTGCGCTAAACTCTCGTTTCTGGTCGCAACCGCTCACGCCCACCACCCACTCCCCCCCACCCTTGGTGCTATGCGATGGTGCTTGAACGAAAACGTGGGCTCGTGTCTTCGTATTTATTGTGTCACGGTAAAATGCAACGAGGCACTGAACCGCCCAACACTTTTTCAAGACGTGGCGACGATTGCAGCGTGCCTTTTGATTTTTACGACGTTGTGTTTCGCGCGCAACAGTGTCACATTTCGTGCGCGTTGGTGGGCGGGGGGGAGCGGTGACGATCCACGCAAGAGTGCAAGCGCGCAAGCGCGCGACGACGATGGCAACGGCGATGGCAACGGCGATGGCAACGGCGATGGCAACGGCGATGGCAACGGCGATGGCAACGACGACGAAGACGACGAATCGGGTGAACGCGTATGCGACGACGAGGAGCCAGGAGCGAGAATGATCGCCACTCCTCTGGCGAGAGTCGAGAGCGCCAATGGGATAAAATGTGCCACGTGTGCAATTGGTGCGGTCTTGGCGGTCTTGGCGGTCTTGGTGGTCTTCTTGCTCCACACTGTTGATGCGTACCGCAACGCCGCGCTGGAGGTTGCTATGATGGAAACCGCTCGCGAGCACGACGGGTGGCCCGGGCACGGCCTTCGGTCGTTTGCACCTCCCGCGCAAGCCGTGCTCATACCAATCTTGGGCATGATGCGTTCGGGGACAACGGAGTTGTCGACCGAGCTGAGTACCAGCGCGCCGCGCAATGCTCACCTCATCGACCTGGGCGAGATATTCAACGGGGGTCCGTCGTACAACCGGGAAGGCACACCCCACCGGACAAGGCAGCTCAAAGACCCGGTGGGCTTTCTACGGAATGCGCTGCCCCCCAATACAAGCGCCGTGTGGAAGCAGATGAATGGACACCTGCCAGATGCACAGCTGCTCACATTACTGCGCGACCCCGCCGTCTGCCCCATTGTGGTTGAGCGCAACAACATCACTGCGCAGTTTTGCAGCTGGGTCCACGCTGGAAGAACTGGCGATTGGACCGGCCACTTGTCCAAGACGGGGATACGAACACACCCTCCTTGCGATCTTCGACTCGGCGAAGCGCGTTACGGGTTGCAAGGCATTGGTCGAGGCGGTAGCGTGCGAAGTAACTTTGCCCAATTCATCGCCGAACATCAACACTGGTACAGCTGGATCACGCACACTCTGCAGGCGGAGCGTATTCCGTACTTGTACGTGACGTTTGACGCGCTCACCAAAAGGCGGTCGTGCACATTTGCTGCCATTTATAACTTCTGTGGCCTCAGGACTGAAAAGAATTGGGACTGCGAAAATGCTTCTTCTTTGCATTGAGTTTGGGGGAACCAAAACTCGTGTTTAAAAAAAAGAGAGCATTGTGCGCTAAAAAATAACAACCGTGTGTACGCACACATCTTGCGGCATGTGCACCGTGAATGGTAAAAGGCGCAACACGCGCCAAATGTTTGAAGCGTCCGAAGCGCCCGAAGCGCCCACCGAAGCCACCGAAGCCGCCAAAGCCACCGAAGCCACTGAAGCGGCCACAGCGTCGCAAGGTGGGCGAACCAAGGGTGCGGTGGTGATCCAACGCGACGACTCGGTCATCCACGCGCTGCAATCGCCCGACGGTTCAATGAGCGTCACGCGCGAGAGCCTTGCCGAGCACCCCGAGGCGCTAATGGTCTGGGACTTTGCCGTGACGCAGTGGTGCGCGGCGCAGCGGGTTGTCGCGGCCTCTGATCAAACAGTGTCCGCGATACAAAAGCTTTGCAAGCGCCTGACGACGGCCACACGCGCCGTCGAGCAGGTGGAGAAGCAACCCAGTGACAACGCGTCACACGCGCCCCTGACCAGACCGTTTGAGCTCCGCGCCGGTGGCAATGGACACCTGAACTACGGCCCCGAACGGTGGCAACGTAAGAAGATTGGACGCAAGGCGATTGCAAAGCGGCTCGCAGAGGCGTATACCATCGAGCTGGTCATGGACTTGCACGACACCAATGGTGCACCCTACGAGGCGGGTGACAAGTCCAATGCAACGTATTGTGGCGCATTTCCACACGCACTCATTCGGCACAAGGTCGGGTCGCACAAGGGCAAGGACGTCTTCGTGTGCAGCGGATGCATGGAAGTGGTCTTGACCATTCGGTTGGTTTGCAAAGAGGAAAGTCCCGTCACGGAACGCCACGTTCTGGAGGAACTCAAGGGTGCCCTGACCGACGAGGAGCTTGCGCAGGGATGGGGTGAATTTGAGGATTCGATGCGCTTCTTCGTAGAGCTCCAATTCGCAAACGACACCGACCTCGACAGCCCCCAGAATTGGGTCTGTTCCGACGTTTCGAACCTCGAAATGAATGCCTTCAAGAAGACACCACTGGGCCAGGTGCTGCTCTCTCCACCCGAGCACGTGCCGTATACAAAGGGCAGGCAAGAGATGCGTATGATTGAAGGGAAGGCTGAGACCCAGTTTGGATTCAACGCCAATGTGACGTCCAATAATCTCAATGGAGAAAAATCGAAGAGCATGTTTCGATTCGCTATCAGGTGCCTCAACCCATACCTGAACAGCATGGCCAGCTTCAACGTGGCAAGTCCACCATTCATCATCAAGCGCTCGCTGCACAACCAGCTCGCTTCCAATGAGCGATGGGTAAAGAATGATTCGGGTGTGCTCACCAAGGTGCCACCCGACTCGGTGCCGCGATCGGCGCCGTCGCGCCCTGGCGCACCCGCCAAGCGTGGCGGTGGCGGCGAGTAGGACACAAAGTGTTCCGTACTTACACCCCCCAGTGTTCCGTGCTTACACCCCCTAAAAATACGTTCCGTAACTAACA
>MEHZ011550202.1_pt1 | contig 16753 bp, 14 predicted proteins | sample 897221 | NCBI WGS metagenome assembly MEHZ01 (sample SAMN05514161, study PRJNA337945) | marine metagenome | isolation source: marine surface water | place: Arctic Ocean | collected 2007-12-13
TGTATTTTTGGAGTGCGCCGCCATGCAATGAAGTTTCCAAGGATTTTTTGAAATGGGAGTTTTAGCAATTCTCGATCTTGGAAAAGTTCTTTAAGATAGGGGTGTACTTCATCCTTGTTTTGAGGACCTCCCATATTGAGCAGGATAACCGCGGTTTTAGCCTTTGTTGTGGAGTCGATATCAGACATATAATTTAAGTAGAGATTAGAATTTTAATTACATCAAAGTTAAATCAATCAGTAAACCTTATCGAGGCAATCTTTCCAAGAAAAAGGAGTACGCTTAAGAAATTGCTAATCAGCATGCCTCCAAGCAGTTTGGCAAAGAAACTCCTGTTAAAAATGAGCCTGAAAATCGTAACCCAGGATTCATTACGGAAAGATTTTCAGCGGCTCGTTTTCTTTCCCCCATTGCTTGGTCCGGTAGAGGAATTGCATTGGGCCATCTTTTAATTTCCTGAAAAGTGGGTTTTGAGTGGATACCTAATAATTTGGATAATTCGCTTTGAACCAAATTAATAATCGAGGACTCGGGTAAGTTAGCGAATTCTGGATTTCTTTCTCCGCCCACAAATGTGGTCAGTAAAACTTGGCCATCCGGTGCTCTGCCTGGAAATAATGTGCTGGAAAAGAGAGTTCCGAGAATCTTTAAATTTTCCACCTCTGGGACAAGAAAGCCAAAGCCATCAAGAGGGTGGGGCACATCTTCTTGATTAAAACCTAAATAAACGAGTGCCAATGGGTAATGCTTGGCAGAGGCAAGGGTGGAAATATCATTCAAGCCTTTTATACCTTCCCATTCAATTGAAAGAATTTTATGGGATGGCATAGTAGAGATCACTTGATCAAATTTTTCAGAGGATACTTTATTTTGGTGATCTTTATAGGTAACTTGCCAATGATCTTTATACTGTGAAATTTTGCGTACGGTATGCTGTAAGAAAATTTGTTCGTCTAGGGAAGAACTGAGTTTCTTGGCAAGTTCCTCCATTCCCTTTGGAAAGGAAACTAATCGTGTTTTTTTTAAATTTGGATTCTCTTTAATTTTCCGAATTTTTCTTAGTCCTAAAAAAAGGGAACGATATTCTTTTTCTATTTCCCCAAGTTTTGGAAAGGCCTGTTTTAAATTTAAGCTTTCTGGCTTTGCTGCATAAATTCCTGCCAGAAATGGATTGGCCGCGTACTCGAGTGCTTCTTTACCTAATCTCCTGGATATGAATGAAGCCACACTTTCCTCGTCTGGTCTTATGCCACGCGGAATAAATAATTCCCCAAGCATCCTAAACTTTCCACGCAGGGAAAGAAATGGACTGGTTAGAAACGATGACAGGCTATGGGGCAGATCAATAATCCTACCGTTCCGAACAATCATTCTTTTCTTGGCCTGTGTGTTTGCCTCAATGCAGTTGTCCCACGCCCCACAACTTTGCAGTAATTCTTTGGTCTTTTTTAATCTGATATTAAGTGTATTCGCACTGTAATCCAAAAGAAACCCGCTTACTTTCTTCGACTGAATTACCCCACCCACGCGATTATTAGATTCAAGAAGCTTAACTTGATGCCCCATTTTTCTTTGCTCGAGTGCAATCGATAAGCCAGAAATTCCTCCTCCAATTATACAAACTTTCTTCATTTAATACGAAATATTATCCTAGTTCTTTGCTTTGAGCTTGGCAATGATTACAAAGATCATTGTTTAGGTTTGTATGGATGAAATGATTAATTGTTTGAATATAATAACAAAACCGAAAGATGCACCGACAGGCAGCTTAGCAAAAGCACTGCAAAAATTAGATGAGATTGTATTGGATCCATCGAATGAACTTCATCCTCGTCTGAAACATTTTCTACAAAATCGAAGTTACGAAAAAGCTTTAATTTGGCTTGATGATGGACAACCGGAAAAAGGAATCTGTGGAGAATGAGCAAAAGTTCGAGACAAAAAAAGAAAATTCCTACCTCGACTCCAGAGCAGTGCCTTGATGACTCCCCATTTTCCGCTCTAGATATCCAAGGGTTACCTAATGCACCTTCGCGACCAATCCATTCTCCTAAAGTCGAAAGTAAACCAAAAGACCGTCTAGGTCAGGGTGAAAGGCTGGAGATACGAAGAGAAAAGAGTGGGCGAGGAGGAAAAACGGTAACTACGATTTTGGGATTTCCTACTTATCTTGGAGAAGCCAAGAAATCAAAAATGTTAAAGACTCTTAAAACGAGTTTGGGTACAGGAGGAACATGGAACGGTAAAACTATGGAACTACAAGGAGATCGTAGAGACGATGTTTACCATTGGCTCAAGGCTGCTGGTTTCTCCCCTGTGCTTGCGGGGGGCTAAATATGCTAAAGGATAGAATTAGCTAACCGTCTGTTTCTCGCTTTCGTGAGAAACTGAGTCATTGTCTTCTGCCTTCTTGTCTTCTGCCTTCTTGAAGTCATGGTCTTCGATAGGTTCTTGGCTCATGACATCATTGATATCCTGTTCCCAATCATTTTTGGCCTTGCGGAATTCATTGACTCCTTTTCCTAAGGAGCGAAATAATTCGGGAACTTTCTTGGCACCAAACAAGAGAAGGACGATTAAAAAAATAAGAATAATTTCTCCCCCACCGAAGTTTCCGATGAAGGCAAGTGTTTGAGTTGGAGAGTTGATCATGACATTAAGATATCTTTAGCAATTGAGTGAAGCAACTTTTTTGTCCGGTATCTGGAATACTTTATAAATGAAGTCTAGAGCCCTAATTGGCGCAATGCCTCAGGTTTTGGCTTATTAACTGAGCTTTGATCTGCTTCAAAAAAGCCGTGGAGTTGTCTAATTCTAGTGGGGTGCCTCATTTTTCTAAGTGCTTTCGCTTCGATTTGACGAATTCGCTCGCGAGTTACCTTGAATTGACGACCAACTTCTTCGAGAGTTCGACTATATCCGTCCTTAAGTCCAAAACGGAGAGAAAGTACATTTCGTTCACGCTCGGTAAGAGAGTCAAGAACATCAATAATTTTCTCACGCAAAAGCGAATACGCAGTCATATCATAGGGGTTTTCAGCACCTTTATCCTCAATGAAATCTCCAAAATTGGTATCATCACTATCTCCGACAGGGCTTTGTAATGAGATCGGTTGTTGTGCCATCTTCATAATACCCTGTACTTTTTCTAAGGGTAGCCCCATTTCAGTGGCAACTTCTTCCGGGGTGGGTTCATGTCCCAATTCCTGAATTAATTGTTTTTGAACCTGCATCACTTTATTGAGAGTTTCAATCATGTGAACAGGAATACGAATGGTTCTGGCCTGATCTGCAATTGAACGAGTAATTGCCTGTCTAATCCACCATGTTGCATAGGTAGAAAATTTATAACCTCTACGGTATTCAAATTTTTCCACCGCCTTCATTAGTCCCATGTTACCCTCTTGGATCAGATCAAGAAAGGAGAGTCCCCTATTGGTGTACTTTTTAGCAATCGATATGACAAGTCGAAGATTTGCCTCGACCATCTCAGTTTTTGCCCGGTGGGCCTGTCGCATATTTAAGCGAAGCTCTTTAATAAGTTCTGCCAATACTAAAGGTTCCATTTTGAATTGAGTACGAGCAAGTTCTAACTCCTCGTTCACTCGATCCATTTTGACCCCTTTACGCTTAACTTTAACTGCGTCTTTCTTCGCCAACTCAACATTGTGCAAGTTGCGGGAAATTGCTTTTAATTCAGGATTGATTTGATTTAAGAAATCTTCAAAAACTTTAAGTTTTAAACAACACTTCTTAAAAATTGGAGCCAAGGTAGCTTCGTAGTTTAAAAAGCGTGTGGTTGATCGTTTCCGTTGAGTCTCATCATTTGCATTTTCAATACTGATCCACGCATTGTTGATTTTTCGAATAGTATCTTCCAAAGCAATGACTTGCTTGGCCAAGCTTTTAAAATAGGACTCACGGCTGTCAATTTTCTTATCGAGTACAACTCGATCAAATCTTTCATCACGAGCAATTAACTTTTTACAGATGTTCAACTGGAACTCTGCTGTTAAGCTGACTGAATAAATAATTTTCAAAGCAGAACTTTCTGCAGTTTCTATTCTCTTCGAAATATCTACCTCTTCTTCACGAGAGAGGAGAGGGACTTGCCCCATTTGCTTAAGGTACATTCGAACGGGATCGTCCAGCATGTCACTTTGATTAGAGCGGGCACTTTCTTCTTCGGTCTCTTCTTTTTTCTTCTTGAATTTTTCTACTTCATTTGAGTCAAGAAGTTTAATTTCAAGGTTATTAAAAATAGAAATAACATTCTGAAGTTCCTCGGGTTGATTCGCAATTTCTGGAAGAGATTGGTCAATATTCTTATAAGTAAGGAATCCCTGCTCTCGTGAAAGGTGAATTAATTCTCTTACTTTCTCGGTAACTTCATCATTTAATGCATGCGGTTCGATATTTTTATCTAACTTTTTCGCCACATCTTTAGCGGAAATTTTGACCTTATCTTCAGCAGATTTCTCTTCTTTTACTTTCGCGATTTTAGTTTTTCGTGGCTTCGTAGCCTTAACTTTATCTACGATTTCCTCAGACGGTTCTTTGATTTTTGGAGTACGCACTTTTCTAGTTTTCTCCGCAACAGATTTCTTAGCGGGCGTCTTAGTGCTTTCTTTCGCAACTTTAGTACTGACTGCTTTTTTGGCAGAAGTTTGGGTAGTGGATTTGGTGCTTTTGGGTCTAGGCATGTGAGTAACGGGTGTGCTGGTCAGAGAAAATTAATTTTGGGGGATGTTTTCGGTTTTTTCGGAGTTCTAGAAGTTCACTTCGGAGGCTAGTTATAGAAGTAACTCCATCGAGGGGTTTATCAAGGTCTTGCAGGATTTTCTTTTCTTTCTGTTTAATTGATCGGATGAAAAGTGCAAGAAGGCATTCGTTCGCGTGCTGAAGAAAGGAATTTTCGTCAAAAGCAGAAACTTCTTGAAAAAAGTTCTGCTGAAAAACAGTTCTTTCCGAATCGTCTTCCAAAAATTCTTCCATCCGGTTGAGTTCGATTGGGCCATCCGCTTTGGTTTCTGCCATGATTTTAGCCAAAATTCGCCCCGCTGGAATGTCGAGGTTGAGCCAAGTAGGATCAAAAATTTGGGCAAGGGGGCTCGCAACTCTGTTATCATGCAAAAGGCAGAATAATAAATCATCTTCGGCAGTTGTCAAACGCGGAGAAGAGTTTTTTGGAGATATTTGAGTGGATTCGGTATTATTTCCTTTATATCTTGGTCTTTTTGTACGATTGAATTGAATAAATTCTTTATTCATGGTTTGAAAGGAGACTTTCAAATGGCGACTTAATTCTTTGAGGTAAGTGTCTCGCATGATTAATGACTCCACTTCTGATATTGAAGAAAATACTAATTCACTCACTGCTCGAATTTCAGAAGCTTGTGGATTACTTGCCCCCTTCAGCTTGTAACGAACCGCATATTCAATTGATGAAACGCCTTGCTCCAGAATTTTGGTTAACCCCTCAGCACCCTGCTCTAAGAGAATTTGGTCAGGATCTTTTCCTTCTGGCAAGGAGGTAAACCGTGCGTCAAGTCCCACTCTTAAAAATATGGGGATATAGGAAAAAGCGGCTTTTTGCCCGGCTTCGTCTCCATCAAGCAAGCAGACGACACCCTTGGGGCTTGATTTGCGCATGAGCATAGCCTGCGAGTCCTTAAATGCGGTTCCTTGCGGTGCCACCACGGTTTTAAAGCCTTCAAGCCAGCATCGAATCGCATCGAGTTGACCTTCGACAAGAATGAACTCTTTGTTCTCATTAATTTCTTTATTGGCAAGATGAAGATTGAAGAGCAGGTCCCCTTTCAGAAAGATAGGAGTTTCTGGAGAGTTTACATATTTGGGAGATTTTCGATCTCCCCAAGATGGGGTTACAGAAAGTTGCCTGGCGGTAAAACCGCATACCCGTCCAATTTTTTCGCGAATGGGGATCATTAAGCGTCCACAGAATCTGGACGCAAACTGACCAGATTGCTTTTTTTCATTAAAGAGTCCCGATTTATTCAATACCGTCTCGTTGACTCCCTTTTTTTCTAGGTAATTAGCAAGAGCAAAACGATCCACAGGGCCGTACCCAATTCCAAATTGGGCCGCATCTTCAAGGGAGAATTTTCTTTGGTTAATCCAGTAATCTTTTGCAACATTACTCTCCTCATTTTCCAAAAGAAATTGTTCAGAAAACCAAGCCATTGCAAGATCATGAACTTCATAGAGGTCTGACTTAATAGACTTTTTATAAGCATTTGTTTTTCCATTGGCATTTTCAGAATACCGAATCGGAATGCCAAATCGGTTGGCAAGGAATTCTATTGCTTCTGGGAAGGTCAGATTTTCGATTTTTTGAACAAAGGATAATGCATCCCCTTTTTCACCGGAGCTAAAGCAATGAAAAAAGCCTTTGACTGAATCAACATAAAAAGAGGGTGTTTTTTCTTGGTTAAATGGGCTAAGTCCCACCCATTTTGCCCCGCTTTTTTTCAATTGGACATAGGGGCTAATCAAATCATAAAGATCAACCCGATCTTTTAGTTCTTCTACAAAGTTCTCTGCATACATGGGCATAATCAAAAAGCGCCAATCATCGATTTTGTATTTTGATTAATTCCATTTTTGCTTGTGTGTGCAAGCCTCCACCCTCGGGGGTAATTGTAAGTAATTTTCGATATAATATTCCAGCAGTCACAGGCATCCGTTCTACATTATGATAACGTCGGGCTAATTGCCAAAGAATTTCTCCAGAATCAGGGAATCGTTCATGAGTTTTCTCCAATTCGCCAAGGTATCGAGATGAGGGGAGAGTTTCGCGAGCAATACTAAGATAATCCATACGAGTTTTAAGATCTTTAGGATTATGGCGGATAGCCTCCAAAATGGTCATCTCCGCTTCACGAATTTCTCCAAGTTGAAAATGTACTTGGGAAGATAAGCGCCATGCTTCTGAGTCACTGTTTTTTTCTTTGATTGCATCACGTGCATGGACTAAGGCGGTTCGATAATTTCCAGAAAGAAACGCACTCCAACCCAATTCAAGTGGACTTGGTTCGATGAGTTCAATATTGGTGGGTGCGAAAGCTTCCGCTAAACTAGTCTCTTGTGTTAGTTCAGTAATTATTTCAGTTATAGATTCTTCTGAGTTTATATTTTCTGTGGAACTGGATGAAGAGTCAGACAGAAGAGGAGATAATTTAGGACCGGAAGAAACAACAGGCGGAACAATTTTTGTTTTTTTCCTTAAAAGTTCTTGTACCAATTCACTAGTGGATAGGTCTTGAATGATGATTCCTCTTTCTTGAAATTCAGCAAGGCGCCTCTCAATGATAAAGGATCTATAGTTTTGAGATTGAAAAACTTCATTTAATGCACCCGGGTAAGATTTTTCAATTGCGAGTATAAGTTCTTCAGTTGCACTCTCATTCCCGTTTTCAAACTCAACTCGAAGTAAACCCAAAAGGGGAGCAACTGTAGGTTCTTTTTCTCTTTGTGCAGATTCTCGAAACCAATGCTCCGCTTTGACATAGATTTTTTTCTTAAGGTATATAACAGCAACTAGATGGCAATCTTCTGGATTAAGAAGGGTGTCTGCCTTTTCGAATGCATTCAATGCTTTTGTTTCGTTACCATTTTGAACAAGTGATCTCGCAAAAGTTAGCAAAGCCTTCAAATCTTCAGGGAAGATTGTTAAATATTGTTTGAAGCGTTCTTGAGCGGAATCTAAATCACCCGATAGTTGGTAAATTTTTGCACATTCAAGTAATAAATCTTTCTCTGCACCAGCAGAAATAGCTTGCTCGATCCGAAATGCAGCAAGCGAATGCTCACCATTCTCAGAAAGAGCTCGACTCAGCTGAATTAATATTTTGGGCGAGTCGGGAAATTCTTTGTTATACTTTCTCAATAATATAACTGCTTCTTCCGGTTTATTTTCAACTCTTTTTTGAATCGCATCTGAGAGGTCTGGTTGGACTTTTGGAGCAACGATTTGAACTTCAGGAGAAATCTCTTTTGGTTCCTCGGTGCAACTAAAAATGATCAGCGAGATTGACCCTTGGGCAACCATCCGTAAGCATGTTTTAGTAAAGTACATGAATTATTTTTTTCAAAAGATTGTAAAACGTCAAGCTAAGGTCTTTTTATTATTTCTTAGCCTTACTTGTTTTTGCGTTATTGTGGAGGGGACTGGAAATTTTTATAATCCCCCTGGTGCTGAAAAGCAATTGGAACTTATTGATAATCGATCAAGTGATATCTTTCGAGTACAAAGAGTTGAAGGACAGTATTTACATTCTTTAGCAAAATTAATTATAGCATCAGAGAATCATGGCGGTCCAAATTTAAAACCTTCTCAAATTTCGAGTATCGCAATAAAATTGAATACTCTACATGCCCCTGGTCTTCAAGTCTCTCCTTTTTTAGTTAATGCTCTTTTGGAGTTTTTATCTAGTAGAGGATACCGTAAGGAGCAGATTTTTCTTGTTGATCGGGATGAAGTATCAATTGTGAGAGGGGGCTTCATTTCTCCTATCGCGTCTAACAATTTTTATCGAGGATACCGAGTTTTTTCATCCTTAAACAAAAATTATTATAATCCGATTTGGGTACATGATAGTCCAATGCCTCCAACAATTCACGATCGGGCAAGATTTTTTCTTCAATATCCTCAGGACAGGTTAATGCGTTTGGCGGAAGAAAGAAAAAGTTATCTCCCCAGTTTGCTTTTTTTAAATGATGTATTTTGGATTAATCTTGCGGTCGCAATGGACCATTTAAGCCTCGGTATTGAAGGAGCCTCCGCAAATATAACTACAGGAGGCATATCCAATCACCAAAGATTTTTAAATAAGCCAACCTTGGCACCCGCCACAGTTACAGAAATTTTAGCCATCCCCGAAATTTGGGAAAAACGTTTGTATTCAATTATCGACCTCAGCCAATATCAGTTTGCAAATGCGGGGCAATTTGATGCTGAGTTTTTAGGTCGAGAATCCACTCTTTTATTGAGTGAAAATCCTCTTTCAGTCGATCGAATAGCCTTAGGTGTATTAAACGAAAAACGAAAAAAGAAAGGCTTGATTGAAAGGAAATTTGATCAACTCTTGCTTTTTCAATACGCAAAAGAACTCGGACTGGGAGAGGTTGGCAAAGCTAAGGTTTATGATGTTCCATAAACTTTTTAACCTAGGCGAACAGAGAACTTAATTATGTACTTTTTGATTCTTTTACTTGCCACATTTCTTTTGGATTTTCTAAAAGAAATGAAAGCTGAGAGTTGGAGTAATTGGCTTGGTCCAAATTACAATGGTTCGGTTGAAGGTGGTTCTCTTACTTTTCCAACAGAAGGAAATGAGTTTGAAGTGAAATGGCAAATCCCTGTTGGTTCGGGATGGTCTTCACCCGTTATGGATAAAAAATTTGTTTATATTCATGACCGGGTGGGGGAAGATGAAATTGTGCATTGTATTAACATTAACACAGGTGCTGAAATTTGGAGGCACAGTTACTTTTCTGGCTATCAAGACGATTTTGGAATGGGGAATGGGCCTAGGTCAACACCAGCATTTAAGAATGGTATTCTAGTGACCCATGGTCCGCAGGGATTACTTCATGGACTAGATTTAAAAACTGGAAAACTCAAATGGGTTCGAGATTTAAAAAAGGAATTTAAATCACCGAAGGGTTTTTTTGGACGTTGTGCGTCTCCTCTTATTATTGGAGATCTTGTAATTCTAGATGTTGGCGGAAAAACTGTTGGATTAGTTGCTTTTTCTTCAACTACTGGAAAAACTGAATGGTTTAGCAAACCTTACGGGAATGATTATTCCTCTCCGGTTCCTTTTTTTTCGCAGGGTGCGAATCTTTGTCTTTCTTTTATGAGAAAAGGGTTCCTTGCAGTTGACCTAAAAACTGGTCGCGAAGAATTCTTTGTTCAATTTCGCTCTCCAATGGATGCCTCAGTGAATGCAGCATCGCCCTTAATTGTAGGAAACCAAGTTTTATTATCCTCCTGTTATGAAGTTGGTGCCGGTGTTTGGTACTATCAAGGAAATAAAGATAAAAACGAATTTCAATTCAAAGAAATATGGCGAAAAAAAGAGATAATAGATTGTCATTATTCGACTCCAGTTGCATTTGGGAATTATGTTTATGGTTTTCATGGAAGGCAGGAGAGAAGACCAACTTTACGATGTATTCGATTGGTCGACGGAAAAATTATGTGGGAAGGACCTTCAATGGGTTCTGGAAATTTGATTAGGCTCAGCGATAAATTAATCGTTTTATTGGAAACTGGTGAACTGGTAATTCTCAATGCATCCCCTCAAGGTTACGATGTTCTGCATCGACAGCAGGTCTTGGGTGCGGGAACGAGGGCTCATTTCTCGTTTGCAAATGGTCTACTTATTGCTCGCGATAAAAGGCGTCTTATTTGCCTTCAATTAGATAAGCCGAAATAGTTTTTCACCCAAAAAACTAATCGTATTTAAATCAAACCTTATAAACCTAAATCCAAGTTGTTTTTTTCATTCAACTTATTCTTAGTCTAGTAGGGTAACAGAAGGTGCTTTTATTATGCTCTCGGTTATTTGATAAGCACCATTTTTATTTTGATGCAAATTGAGGAAATGCTTTAGTCAGGTCAAGGGGATCACCCATTTTATTCTGCAATTTAAGCAAACGTGGAAAAAGCTTTTTTATCATTCCTTTTCCTTTTTCCGTTGATGCAATGTCTCTCTTCTCTTCGGGGTCTTCGGCAATATCATAAACTCGAAGTAAGGGCACATTTGGATAGACGAGCAATTTAATATTATTTTTGGTAATTGAGCGTTGAACATTCAAATAGGCTCCGTAAATCTCTTTATAGGGCGACTTTTTAGTCTTTCCTTGAGCAAGGGGGAGGATGTTGTTAAATTCCACATGTTTAGGCTTTTCAATTCCTGCAAGTGATAAGCTACTCGCCATTACATCCTGCAAGTAAATGGGTGCGGAGATTTTTTTCCCTTTGGGGATTTCCGGTCCTTTTACGATAAAAGGTACACGGGTGCTATGTTCGTATAGGTTTTGTTTTCCAAAGAGTCCATGGTGCCCCACAGCGAGTCCATGATCAGCAGTGAAGAAAATATAAGTATTCTCTTCCATCCCCGATTTTTTTAACCCGTCTAAGATTCTACCAATTTGTTCATCCATGTGGGTAATAATCGCATAGTATTCTTGGCGATTTACTTTAACCGAATGCTCAGTTCTGGGCATTGGACCAAGCCTTTCATCTCTAAGACTATGGCTGCATCCAATTTTATCCTTATGGGGATACATGGGTAAGAAGTTGGAAGGTATTTTAATTCGATCAAGTGGGTATTTGTCTACGAATTCTTTGGGTGCTTGTCTTGGGTCATGGGGAGCATTAAAGGCCACATAAGCAAAGTATGGTTTTTTATTTTGATGTTTTTTTGCTTGGTCGAAAAAGTCGAGTGCATCGTCGGCGACTACTTCACTCCAATGTTTCCCACCTTTCCAAAAACCTTCGAATTTTGGATCGGATGGACTCCATGGGTCAGGAACGCCTGGAAGAGGGCGATTATAACCTGCTGGAGTTTGATTGGGCATTCCTCCCCGAACATTACTTGTCACATCAAAGCAATTTTCTGCTTTTGCACGAACATGCCATTTGCCAGTGAAATATGTCTGATAACCAGCTGATTTCATATTTTCAGACCAAAATCGACCAGATGCTCTTTCATCCTCAGCTTTCTTGGATGCCTGTTCGGCACGCCAGATCGATCGTCCAGTGTTGAGCATATGTCGACTCGCTACACAAACTGCTCCGCTCCACGAACCCATATTATAGGCTCGGGTGAAACTTGTTCCCTCTTTCATAAGACGGTCAAGGTGTGGAGTTTCGATATCGGTGAGTCCCAATCCCGCTATTGTTTCATAGCACTGATCGTCCGCGAAAATAAATAAGATATTAGGCTTCTTTGACGCAAAAGCTGGAAAAAGAGTAAAGATTACCCAAATAAATAAACAAGATTTTAAAAAAAGCATAAGTTTACAATTATAAATAAGAAAAATTTAGCAATATTTAACTATTCTTTCCGCGAATATCAAAAAGAAGGCGGAATGAATAATCTTTGTATAGTCAGTAGGAAGAGTGGATAGCTCAAAACAAAAAAGCTCGTCAATTGACGAGCTCTTTTTTTAGGGGTATCGGTAAATTTATTTTCTACAATCATGCATAACACGGAGCCATATTTCGCGCAGGTCATGTAATCTCATATTTGATTCTTTTTGATATTTCTGAAAAACCTTTTCGGTTTGATGAGTGAAAAGTCGGTTTAAGCGAAGAGATTCGTTGAGTGCGGCATGTGCTTTTTTGAAATGGCACACTGCGAGTAGATAATCACCTAAATCCAGGCAGTTGGATGCAAGAATGGCATGTCTTTCTCCCTCAGCAAGACTCGAACAATAACTCCAAGTTAAATGAGGAGCGGATTGTTCTCGATTATTTCTCATGTAATGCTCCCATGAATTCCTGAGATACGCGTAAAGTCCAATAGCAGAAATATAAATTGGATGCCTATGGATGGTGTAAGGATCCATCTTTCTAAGTTCCTCCATCTCGACAGGGCGCATTTGCTTCATTGTTTCCTCGTCTAGTTCTTCATCTAAGGACGACCAATCATCTCGTTGCCATCCCATAATGGCAGCTGTTTCATCAATACGTTCGGGCTCGTCAGATACATTATTGTACGCTGTTATAAATTTTGAAATTTCTTTATCAGCATTACGCAAAAATTTTTGCCAATCAGCTTCATTCCAAGCAACTTCGCCATTATCTTCCCATTCTCCGTCATGGTTGTTTTCAAAATCGTATTGGCTCATAATTTTTTTGCGTTTGGATTTGAAATAGTAACTCTTAAATTTAGTTTCGACCACTCTGATACTAAGGTCAAATAGTTTTTTAAAAACTTTTATTTATTGGGAAAGTTTTTTATAGTAATCTAATCATTCGTAAGCAAATAACTTATTCTGGAAATGTGCAAGGTGTAGGGTTTCGATGGAAAGTATTACAAATTTCAAAACTTTATTCTATTACTGGGTATGTCCAAAATTTAGCAAATGGTAAGGTCGAGTTATTAACGGAGGGACAAGAAAATCAAGTTGAAGAAATGATTAAAGAAGTGGCAAGTGAATTAAAGAATTATTGGATAACACAGGAGCATGAAAATAAACCTGGTGAATCTCACTTTGAAAATTTTTCAATTAGAGAATACTAGGGGAGGCAACGCTTTAGGCTAATTAATGCCATCGCAGTACCGTATTGTTGATGGTAGTTATAAAAGGGGAAATCCCACCACGAACCATCTTTCTCTTGTAATGGGATTAAAATTTCAGCGAGTTTTTCTTTATAACTTGGCTGGTCGGTTATTGGCAGTTTTTCAATACAAAGTGAGGCATATAAGTGCCCATAGTAGAAAAAATACCCAGCAATTGCGAACCAGGATTCATGAGGGACCGGTCTCTTTCTTGCCATGTCCAACCAACCATTTCTCTCAATTAGGCGATCTAAGCAAAGTTTATGTATCTTATCGGTAACGGTTTGATCACCCCAAACTTGTAGAGCAAGGTTGCATGCGTGCGAGCGACCCAGGCTACCCGCGGGTCGATTGATGCCGCGTCTCGGTCTGTACTTTAAGTATTCTCCATATAAATAACTATGATCGGGTAGGCGTTGTCTACGAATGGCATCCAATGCCTTGCTCGCCATTTTACTCGGGATCGTAAAACCAACATCCTCGGCTTGTTTCAAGGCGACCAAGCAAGTGGCATTAACAAATGAAATTGACGATCCTGAGGGTTGTTTGGTTTGTGCATTAAAATCGTAATACCCCCAACCGCCGTCTATGGATTCATATTTCTCCAGCATCGAGATTTGCTGAACAATAATTTCTTTAATCTTTTGCTCTCCATCCTTGCCAAAAGAGGAATTAAGAAGGTTTACCAATGCTTGGATTCCATAGGCATGTGACCAGACATTATAAATCGCCATCGGAGTGGCCCTGCGTAAATCAGGAAGATTTTCTATCAGATACTCTTTAGCGTTTAAGATAGTTTCTTTGTAGAGAGGGTTGTTTTCTTGATTATCAAGTAAGGCCGAGAGCGATAGTGCAGTGACCGCGAGCCTAAAAGCACGGTGAGCTCCGGGGATTGGTGCGTAAATATTTAATCCCTTAGTTTGTTGAGGGGTTCCCCATGAACCGTCTTTATTTTGGTTTTTGAGTAAAAAATTAGAACCTCTTGCGATTGCAATACTTATTGCGTTTTCGCTCGTTTTGTTCGCATCAGTTTTTTCCTCTGAAAATAGCAAGGAGGTGATTAAGCATCCTAATGAAAGAAACCTGATGAATTTTGGCATATAGGAAAATTGAGTGATTAAGTAAGGCGTGTTTTAAGCGTCTGGTTTTTCCTTCAATATTTCTGTATTCGCACGAATTCCTTTTACAATTTCAATAATACTTCCCGAACCTTTGCCAGTTTCGATGATTTTTTTAACCGGTTTACCTTTTGAGGAAAGAATATACACATATTTGATCTTTGGATCATGATCTTCCTCAAAAACCGAAGATTTTGGCAAGGTGATCGCGTTCTTATTCTGATAAGTGATGACTTCAAATGTGCAAGTCGTTCCTGGTAGAGGGATTTGGGACCCCTCTTGAATTTCAAACTGAACCACGGCATCATAATTCTCAGGGGTAATTGGAAATTCACTAATTTGGGTGATGCGGGCTGATTTTTTTTCTTCGGGAGAAAGTCCAGGAATTATTACCCCATCTTTCTGTTGAGTAATTTCGAGCAAATTCTTTTCAGGAATTTTGATTCTCACCTGTGTTTTTTGAATTGGGCAAATCGTGATCAGTTCTTCAAAGGGTTTTAATAAACCACCTTTTTTTAATTTGGGCTCAAATAGCTTGCTTCCAGACCATTTACCTAATTCAAAAGTTCCTACAAATAATCTGCCTGTGATGGGAGAATGTGTTTTCATCGTTTGGAAATCATCTTCTAATTTCTTTTTGGCCTCAGTTAGACGATTTTTTTCTTTTTCCAATTTTTGAAGTTCGAGCTTTTTCTTATTTAGTTCCGAGGTTTTAATAATTCGAGATGTCTGCAAAGTTACTTTTTTCGTTTCAAAGGAATCTGATTTTTCATGTTCAGACCTAGGTATTTCAAATTGAAGACTTTTCTCCTTGCGTATCATAGCCCCTTCAAGAGAAAATTTCATCCGATTTACTTCGTTTTGAGTCCGTTGGATAATGATTTCTTCCGTTTCTTCCGTTAGGTCATCTGCTTCATACATTTTTCTTAATTGATTAAGCTCCTCTAACGCGTAGGAGAGATTTTCTTCGTATCTTTTTAATTCAATCTCTGCTGATTTTTTTTCGTAGGGAAGTTGTATCTTTTTAAATTGTTGGAAATCCTCTTGGTTGTACTTTTCCATCCTGTTGAGTTTACTTAATTCGATTTTATTAATTTCTTCATCTCGCTTTAATTCGATGGCAAGAATTTGTTGATTCAAATTTAAAAGAGAAAGTTCATGTTTGCTGTCACTGATTTTTTTTTGAATTTTTTCCAAGTCTAATTGAAAGAGACTTTCTCCTTTCTTAACAATTTTTCCATGAGTTGGTGGTTTGACTACTTTTAGATCGCTCCAAGTTTTCGTATTAACGCTGAACGGGACTGCGTTCGGATCTTCGAAATGACCTTTTAAATTAAGAGTGACTCGAATTTCTTTACGTTCGGCTTTTATCGTCTTGTATTCCTTCTTTTTCTCTTCCTTGGATATTTCCTTTGTCGAGTTTGAATCCTTCTGATCTAAATCCACATTTTTTTTGATTAGTTTCCCATAACTGATCACGTAAGATAAAAGGAAAAATCCAAATATTGAACTTAGCTTATAGAGAGTAATTTTCATAATAGGTGATCTCGAGGAAAAAAAGGATAGTAATCAAGAGTTTTCTTTCAATTTAGGAATTTTTTAACTGATAGAGAACGATATATTGTGATTGGCAACATTACTAGCTTGTGCCTCCAAACAAAAAGTGACCCTGATGGGCCACTGCAAAATATTTATGATTCGTTTAAGTTTTTTCTACCTGTTCCACCTCAAGAGGAAAGCTCACTTTATTCCCGTTTCTAGAAATCATCCGTAATACTGCTTGCATACCTTTATTTAACAGATATTCAGGTTCCATGCCTAACGCATTCGCACATTCTTCAAGACTTTTTTCAGTAACAGGAGAACATTGCTCCAGTTTTGATTGATCAGAAACAATTACAGAAGAAGGCACTCGTGATGCACTGTCTTCAACCGCTTCTTCATTTTCGATACGATTGGTAGGGGATTTCATGAGTACAGGGGTAGGGGATTGCAAAGATTGTGAAGAGGAGGATGCAAGTACTATATCTTCACTAGAAGAGCCAGAAGTTAAGTTTTGTGAAGCCAGGTTAGGATCATTATGACTTTCATTGAGTTTTTCATTTTCTATCGAATGAATTGATTCCCCTTCTTTAAAATCCCCATTTAATTTACGCCCCAATTCTTCCAAATATTCCTCTTGCTCAAGGGAATTTAAACGATTTTTAGCAATTACGATTTTGTCGTCCACTTTTTGTAATTCTTCTTCAAGTGAGAAAACAGATTCATCAATTAATTGCGAAGAAGCTTTTAGTCCATCCTGCAATGAAGAAATGC
>MEHZ011637366.1_pt1 | contig 16728 bp, 22 predicted proteins | sample 897221 | NCBI WGS metagenome assembly MEHZ01 (sample SAMN05514161, study PRJNA337945) | marine metagenome | isolation source: marine surface water | place: Arctic Ocean | collected 2007-12-13
GGGTTTAGTCTAGCTGCAAAATCAGCTACAAGTCTATTACTTAAAACAGTTTGAGCTGTACCTACGTTTTCTCCAGTGGATTTATTTATTGAAACATTAACTGCGTTTCTGTATTCACCATTAGGGATTAATCTATCGTCTAAATCTTTGTTCATTTTAGACAATATAAAACTATTCTTAACCTCTGCCATTTAATTTTAGTGTTTAATCCATTTAGATTTACCTCTCATTACTTGAACTATTTCATCAAGTTTAATGTTTGATAATCTTATTTTTGCATTTCTAAGCTTAGCTGTTTTATCTCTTTTTAATCTAATCACGTTGTTAGGATCTTGATTAGCTCTAACAGACACGATGTTGTACAATATAGACGCGTATAAAGCATCTTCAGCTAACTTAGGTACTCTACTATCTTCATCGTGAGATAGTCCATCTGATATGTATTCTAGTACAATTAATTTATTCGCTAATTCATTTGAAAAAGACATCTTACCTTCTCTTTCGTTTATACTAAACCAACCATTCATTTGAGAAGTTTGAGGATCTAATCCGTACAGTCCTCCTGTATTGAAATTACCGTCAAAACCATAAAGATTCCACCAGTAAGAAAAATCATCAAAATTATTTAATAGGTTAAAGTTTAATAAATTTAAATTAGACGAATCCCATCTTTCTTCAGTTAAAGAAGTTCCTTCTAAATTAGAGCCAAAATTGTCTTGAATTGGAACACCGGCTGCGTCTTGAACCGGGTTGTTGTAAGGGTTTATAGTTAAATTGTTTACCGGGTATATTATTCTTTTAATACCCATTGCATCTATCCTAGATACACGCACATAATTAACATAATCTTGAGGAAGCACAATGCTTAACGAAGCTGGAACTGTTAGCTCTTGAGAGTGTATACTTTTTAAAGTGTCATAGCTAAATTCTTGTAAAGATCTTTTTGCAAAAAACAAAACATCAGACTTTTTAGCGTTTTGCAGTATTTTACCATCTCCTACATAACCTACCATGAAATTATCTATAGCATCGTTTAAAGTTATATACTGGTAATCACCATAATTTTCTTCTACAGTGCTTCCATAAGCGTCTTGATTATCGTAATTACCACCACTTAATGTTTTTAATTGAACTACATAATATCCAGGCACTGGTAACTCCGGAGCAGTTGTTGTACCTAGTGTTATAGTGTTGTTTGAAACGAAGTAAGAGCTTGTAAATTCGTCAAAAGTACCTGGAAGTCCGGTAGGACTATAGTAAAATTTAAAATTATTTAAAGCATAGTCAATGTCTGTTTCATCAAAAGACCCAAACACTAAATTAGTAGTGAAAGTTGTAACAAAGGACGTTGTTGTTGTATCCGCTAAAAACCCTTGAGCTCCTTGATAATATTGTTGATTTGTTTCTGTTATTAAGCTCATTTTTTTAAGATTTTAAATTTATTTCTGTTGCTTGAGCTTCTTGAGCAGCTACGTCTATAATTGTAGGATCGTTTATTACAACACCAAAGTATTTTAATATATTTATTATTAAATTATTTTGTTCTGAAACATCTAATTGAAAATCAACTGTACTTGAATTAGTTTGGTTAGCATTTAAGAATATGTATTGCCCAACACTTCCAACTGAATAATCCCAAATAATATTAACTGGATTATTTATGCAGTTAACTAAAACAGAATCACCAGTGCTTGATGGGTTTGGAGATATTTTTAAAATCAATTGACTGCCGTTTGTTACTGTAGGAGATGAAGCAACTCCGCTCGATATTGTAAAAAGTGGATATTGTTTTGTTGGCGCTGTTAGTTTTGATCTTGATATTTTATCAAAATCTTTTTTGCTTGTTAATTGCGTTATTGAAGAATACTGAGGCTGACCAGAATACTTAGTGATAACTTCGCCAATTTTATAAATTACAGGATCTACACTATTGTTATAGTAGAAATCACCAACAGTATCATAAGTAAATAATGTCTCTTTCTCAAAAGGATGTAGTTTATAGGCAATGTCTTTAAACATATCAAAAAACTCTGTATCATTACCAGAATTGTTTTGGTTTTGTCTATTAACTTGATTACCGTCTGGAAAGTAAGAATTGAAGATTTCTTGCTGAACCATTGTGCCAATACTATTAAATTCGGCAGGTGTAACATAACCTCTTTGTTCTTTGTTTAATATATACAAGACTGTTTTATATACTGTGTTTACACTTACTGCCATATTAATTTTTTATTTATACTAAAAAGGCGGCCTAAACCGCCTATATATAGTATTACTTGTTTTTATAGTTTTTTATCTATAGACTTGTAAATTTCTACTCCTTCGTCTGTTTTTAAGAAAGCCGCAAACGCTGAGTAAGGGTTTTCGTCGAAAGGAACGTTCATTAGTTTCCTACCATTTGACCCCCATGTGAATGTTCTTTGATCGCTTGATAAAACAATAATACCAGCTTCAGAAGCTCTAATAGATATATTTCTTAACTGCACATTATCATCATTAGCTAGACTAATAAACAACTGAGGATTACTTCTAGCAAATAATAATAGATCTCTTTTAAGTTCTTTAGAACTCATAGAATTAACTTTAGATCCAATTTCAACTCTTAATATAGCCTCTGCTTGATCTATGTCGATGTTTCTAGCAGCATTTAAAGCATCTATTTGAAGATCTAATATTTCTAATTGATCAACAGCCTCTTCTTTAGCGCTAAATTCTTCGTATAGTTTTCCTTTTAAAGGGTGATACAAAGAGAGCAATTTTTGTAGGTTTTGTAGCTCTTTAGATACTTTTAAAGTTCCATCAAGAAATCTAATATGACCCATTGTGCATTCTCCTTTTTGTTCGTCTACAAGTGGTGAGTCTTGGTTAGTTGCATATCTAATTTCTCTTTGCTTACCAGTTTTTTCATCAAAATACAACAAAGCATGTTTTCTAGTATGTTTGCCTGGAATAGTAAGAGTTAAAGGATTTTTATTTCCTTTTAAATAATAAACTCTGTCTTTAATTTCCCACGTTAGTTTTGTGGGTTTAGGAGCGGATTTTACCGCAACCTCTTGAGGTGCAACCTCAACAGTTTCTGCTTTAGCTTGTTTAGCCATAATATAATAAAATTAAATAGTTTAAAAATGTGACAATAGCCTTAGTATATACTTAGTAAGGGGCTAATGTCATATAAAAACCCCCGCCCGAAGGCAGGGATTGTTATTAATATTGAATCATTAGATTCCTTTGAAAAGTACAAAGTTGTTAGCAGCTTGAGTTACTAAACATCTTTCAGATAGGAAGTTTACTTCCATAGCATCCAGAGTAGAAGTAAATGCTCCACCTGCAGAACCAGTTAACCAAGACTTCATACGTCTGTCATCACTTTGTGAAGCTCTGTAACGTACGTGTAAGAATGGTCGACGGATATTAGTTCCTAAAACTTGATCGTAAACTGTAGAAGTTCCAGCTGGTACTAATACACCTTCAATTGAATTCACACCATTGATTCCTCCACGAGTAGAAGCGTCATTTAAGTATTTCCAATCAGTCTTATAGAAATCGTAAGATCCTCTACGGAATCCGCTAAATCCTAAATTCAAAGCCATTTCTTCTGAGTTTTCAAATAATCCAAAAGCAGTACCTCCGGCAAATCCACCAGAAATTCCAGCTAACATATCGTCAAAATCAAGAGATGTTTGTCTCTGTAAGAATAACATGTTTTCTTCAATTGCTCCTTGAGTATCTAAATTCTTAAGAATAGCATCAAATTCGTCAAGCCCAGAAGCAGCAGTAAATCCTACTTCTACATTTCCACGAGCTTGAATAGCAGCAAATAAACCTTGTGATCCTGGAGCACCTCCAGCAATTTGGCTATACTCACTTTCAACCATTGACATTTCTAAGTAATCTTCAAAACGTAAACGAGTTTCAGATTCAGCTTTTAAATACCATAAGAATCCAGATGCACCATCTTCAGTTGCAACTTCTACCCATCCAATTTGCGCCATATCAGATCCAGATACTACGTACTGACTTCTTAGAATAATTGGTGAATTAGAAAATTGAGTAAGCTGAGGTTCAACAGAAACTCTTGTGTTTTGGTTTTGTTGACCAGCTCCTTGGACAACGCCACCTAAGTTTGTACCTTTAGCATAAGAAGAACCATATACAAATATTTTTAAAGTTGCTCCACCAGGGTTACCTGCACCATAGAAAGTTGCTCCAAGAGCTACATTATCAAAAGGAGCTACAGTGATAACACCAGTAGTTGTATTTGATTGCGTTACTAAACCTTTAGCTTCAGTTCCACTTGCTGGATCAAGAATAACAATAGTGTCATTTATAGAAACAACATTAATCACTCCTGCAGCAGGGGTGATTGTTAAATCATTTATTGCAGCACCCGCACCTAAAACCACGTTTGTGTAAGATATGTGTAATCTATTTTGTTCAGACCAAATTACTTGATCAGATGTCATTGGCATTTCAGCGCCAACCATTCGCAAGAAGCCAGATAACGTACGGTTTCCATAACGCTCTACTTCTTGTTCGTAAATCTCAGGTAAATACTGCTGTGCGAACGTGTCACCACCAGCGCCTGGTCCAGCGGCAGCGCCACCGTTAAATTGTAGGTAGTTACTGTTTAAAATCTCTTGCGATTGCGAAGGGATTAAACTACCAAATTGAGGAGTTAAACTCATAATTGTTTGTTTTTTTAGTTAAATTTTCTAGTTTTTATTTTAAGTTTTGTAGAATCAGCACCTGAAATAGCTTTAACTTTAAATCCGTTTAAAAACACTTCACCTTGAGTAGTCCTAGCTTTAGTGTCACTCAAGTTTTTAGATTTATTTATAACGTCTTTCACCGCGTCAGCTCTTCCTTGCTCATAAAAATGAGAGGCAATTTTGTCTACGTTTTCAGCAGCATAAATAGCTTTGTGATAACCATCAACGTCTTTAACATTCCCTGAATCGTCTAGGAACTTCCCAACGAGGTTTGTTATATTAGACTGGCTTTCTGCAACTTTATCTTTGTTTTGGATATTATACTTGTATTTCTTTTCACCGACATTGATATCAAAACCTTTGAAATCATCACTGAAAAGTTGTTTAGTACTATCTTTAAACAATTGATGCTGCTGCTCAGCTTGTTCTTGCTCCTTATTATATCGGTTGAAAAAGTCTGTAGCTTTTTGTTGGTCTTGAGTAACGCCCGGTCTCAACTTGATCTCGTCGTAATATTTACTCTTAGTTTCCTCTAAAAAGCCTTTAGCTTTTGCAACTTCTTCTTTAAACGCAAGTTTCTTTTTGCGTATATCCCTTTCTTCATCTAAATCTTCGTCGTAATCAAAGTCTTCTAATAGAAGCTCAACATCTGAATTATCTAAGTAAGGTTTGTTTTTTCTATAGTACTCTTGTAAAAGAGTTTTATCGTCTACAGTACTGTAATCAGCATTTAAACGAGTATAATCTTCTATTGTTCCACCAGTTTCTTCCATGAATGAAACTAATTTTTCAATATTTTCTGGCAACGGTTTGCCTAATATTTTTTCATCTCTTATAGCTTCTTTGACATCAGCTTGAACTTGTTTAACTTCAGCCTCTGTTACTTCTTGGATGGCAGAAAACCCTTCAACATCCGCGTTGGACTCTTGTACAGATTCTCCCACCTTTGTGCTATCTCCGGATGGTTCTTCCACAGATACTTTCTTTGTTTCTCCGATTTGAATGGCATCTTCTTCTTGTTTAGGTATTACTACTTTCGTAACATCTGGCGGTAATTCAACCAAAGGTTCTTTAATATTAACTTTAATAGGCTCATCGCTTATCGGTGTTAATTTTTTTGGAGTTTTCTTTTTAATTTTAAACTCACCTTCCTGCTTAACAGGTTCATTTGTTTTTACTTCTGACATAATATAATAAAATTAAATAATTAATAAACCTACATTGCGGTAGGAACTTCTGTTTTTTCTTGCTCAAAATCAAAAGGCAATAAATCGTTTTTTCTTTGAGTTATCATTTTGCTTTGTTGCGTACCTTCCATTTGTATACGCTTGTCTTTCCTGTCTTCTATCATTTGCTCTTTATTTCCTACAGACTGCATATCCATTTCTTTCAACTGCCTGTCATACATAAATCTTTGCTGCATTTTCTGTAAATCCAATTGATTCTCTGTTTCCATTCTCTGTATTTCCATTTGGTTCTTAGCCTGCTCAAATTGAACCTTAGTATTGGTTACAGCTTCTTGTTTTTGAACCTCTGCCATAGCTGTTCTTTCTGCAGTTTGAGCCTGAGCGTCTGCTTGAGCTGCTATATTTGACTGCTGAACTTGCACATCTCTTTGTTGTTTTTGAGTACGCTTTATCTTAAGCATTTGATTTGCTAGCTTTAGATTTTTTACTTGTCTCAAATCTATAGCGTCTTCTAGATCTATACCACCCTGCTGTATAGAAGCTTGTATATTTGCTTCTAGCTGTGCTTGCTCTTCTTCCTCAGGTTCTAATTCTAAAAATATACCAAAATCATGTAAGTTTAAGTTTACAATTTCTTCTAGTGTTTTTATGTTGAATGTTGATATTGAGTTTTGAAGAGAAGCTTTAGTTAAAGGAAACTCAAGAGCATCTGCTATTTTTAAAGCAACGTTTTCAGCAGCTCTAAGAGTTAAGTACAATCCTGATTGATTTATGTGTTTAGTAGCTACATTAGACGCGTTTGCTGCTAATTTTTGAAGACCTACTAAAGTATTTCTGTCAGGCAAACTACCATCAACAGCTTCATTAAGCCCCGTAACATCTCGTATCATTTGTAAGTAGTACTGATAAGTAGTAATCAAACTCTGTATCTTAGCGTTACCGCTACCACTCTGTAATTCTTGAACAGGTATTCTACCTGCATTCATTTCACCGTCTTGAGTGAGTGATCTACCTACAACAGAACCTGTTTGGAAATACATATTCAATGCTTCCTGAGGATTGTAGTTTGTTCCATTACCAAGATCAACTTCCGCAAGTCCGTCCATATCCAAATAAACACCATCAGGTACCATTCTAGATATTACTTGTTGTAGTTTTAAATGAGTTAACTGAATCATGTCTGCAAATCCAGTACATCTGCCAACTAAAGACTCTATTCTACCTTTGTAAATTCTTGGAGCACATATAGCGTAATTCATTTTAACTTTAGTAGTATCTGCTAAAGGTCTTGACATGTTTTTAGACAAACCCCAATCTAGCATTGTATTAGTGCCTAGCACTTTTGCCCCGCTATATAAAACTTCTATAGACCTTGACACTCTTTCAAAATTGTCATTTTCTGGTGGATTAAAGCTATCATCTTTCTCAATAGCCTTCATTAAGCCTTGATCTGTTTGTTTTATTTTAAACACTTGATCATGATATGTTTTGTAATCAAAATATAACACTTGAACAGTGTTGTTATCGTAATTACCATAACCCGTTACGTAAGACTTATTACCAGGCATGTTTTGTATTTTTTTTAACTCTTCTTCTGAAAGATTAGGAAATTCTTTTTTTAGTTCTGGTATTGTTATTGACTTGACTTCACCAACATAGTATATGTCTTCAAAGTTAGGGTCTTCAGTATAAGAATAAACCATATAAGCTGGATCTACGTAATCAATCGTAACTCCATTAGCAGTATTAAAGTCTGTTTTAAGCGCGCCAATACCACAAACAGCTAGATCCATATTTACTCTACGTCTAGTTAGCTTGTACTTGTTTTGAGCCATAACACTAGATATAGCTTCTTCTTGAGCTATTTCAATAGATTGCTTATAACTCAATTGCATATGCAGTTCTAGTTGCTCTGGGCTTTCTGGTACAATTTCTTTGCTAGGAGATTGATAAGCTTCAATACCTAAGGTTTGTCTTAAGTTTTCTAGATAAGGCATAGATATCATGTCTTCATAAAGCTTTGAAGCATAATCTGTTCTTTTCTTTACAGAGTTAGGATCTTGAGCATAAGCTTTTATATCATAAGATTTTTGAGATATACCATTGACCACTATGTCAACAAACTTAGATAAAATAGGAACAGGCGTCCAGTCTAAGTTAAGATAAGACAAATCACCATTAATAGACAACTCATCTTTATATTTTTGAACACTTTGTTCTCCTCTAGCGTAAAGTCTTAAATCGTTAAAGTTATTCCAATTAGTCAAGTATCTATTGCCCATGGTTCGGCCTTGATCAAACCACTCACCTTCTATAGCTTGTGCGACTTGTTTACCGTACTCTATGCTGGCTTTTTCTTGCTCGCTAACTACTTGGCTAGGAAATGAACTTCTAGTATTAGTATATATACTCATTTAACTTATTATTTTTGATGATGATCCTGTATTATCATATTTTTTTATACCTAAATCAACAGGCTTTATAAGCCTTGGAGTTGAAGGAGAATATCTGTTTTTGTTGCAAGCCATTAAAGCTAAACCAGAACTAATAGAAGCATCGTGTTTTGTTCTATTGTTTATATCAAACCCAGCCCAGTCTTCTAATGTTCTTTGAAAATAAACATCACCGTAACCTGTGTCTTTTAACCCAACAAAATCCTCTATATACGATTCTATAGCTGCCGCGTGAGCTTGCTTTATATCTTCACTAGAATTTGGTATTCCACCTAGCTCTCTTTCTGTTATTGATAATTTGTTTCTTCTTCTATCAGGTCTATTCATACTAAACCCTCTATAACCTCTTCGCTTGAAATGGTACAATAATCTAGGTTTATTATTTTCAGCTAATATAGGCATGCCATAAAAAATACAAGCCATAAGTACATCTTCAAAAAATATTTCAGCTGTTTGAGGTCTAGCTATATACTCTAAAAAAAAATGATTAGGCGGAGTATCTGTCATAGAAAACTTAGTTAGACCATGCAATGATCCTTTAGAACCTTTTTTATCTACAGTTCCTGATATATCGTATGGATCGCACCCAAAAGCACCTATCTCTTCATTTAGCGGATATTTAATGCCATTTTTTGTAATAACTCTATTTTGCATATTCAAAGGTGGAACCCAAGTTATTAAAAATCTTCCGTTATTGTTTGGCAAAAAAGAAACTTCAGTATCTTGTATACCGTTTTTCCAAAGAAAATTTCCTTGCGTAATATTTATAGAGTTTTTAAGATCTTCGTTAAAATCTATTTGCTCGTATATTTTTGTTAAATTAAACAAAGACTCTTTTGACTCATCTCTAAAAGCATGTTTAGTTGTACGAGGGAATTGTCTGTAAAACTCATTTAAAGCATCTTGATCAGATTTCAAACCTTCTACTTCGTTATTCCAATACTCTATTACTCCTAAATCTATTTTTTCACCCTGTGGTCCTTCAATTTCTTTCTTTGGTGTATCAAAGACAGGTATTCCGTAAGAATCAATGTATCCTTCGTAATTCCATTCCATAGGTACAAACAAGCTATATAATCCAGAGCGAGTTTGTCCATTCGCATTTCTTTGAGTGACATCTGAGTCATTGTAAAGTTTTTTAAAATTACTGCCGCCTTTGTCTAATGAATTGCTAGTTGAACCCATCATACATTTACCTATAACTCTAGAACCTAGCCTTAAGCATGTCTTCGTAACACGCCAGTTATTTAATATATTACTAGGTCTTTCCCATTTTCCACTTTCATCGTGTACTAGTAGTTTTAGTTTTTCCCCATCGTAGGAGTTGTCGCCTGTGTTTTTCCAGTCGATAGTTGTATCGAGCCCGTCGAGCTCTCTAAGTGTTTCTTTGGTTTCAAGTTTTTTACGGGTATATTTCGTGGCGGGAACACGATAGGCGAGTTCGGTTTTGGGTCTGTCCATACCGTCTTGTATCGGTTTGAAGAAGAATGGGTAGTTGACCGAAATTGGTACGACCTTATCTGTGAACATTTTCTTTGCATCTGGACCAGATTTGGACAATATCCCAAACCGTGAATCCGTAGATATTGTTGCAAGGTTGACTGATTCAGCTGAGGACATAAACGAGAATCCGCTTCGACGGTTCTTAAGATAGCACATACCATAAGACCGCTTGTCGGCCTTACAAGCTTCCCAGAAAATGTAGAATAATCTATTGGCTTCTCTAAAGTCTGGTTGCCCGACGTCAATTTTACTCCACTGCAAGTACATATAGTGAGTACCAGTAAGGTAAGTAGCCAAGCCCTTATTATAGAACCAAAAACCTTCTTCCCTTCGGACGAACTCATTATCGATGTAATCATACCATTTTTCTTTAAAATCTACAGGATATTCTTCCCAATCAAATACGGACTTTATTTTTTTTAATACTTTAGGATACTCTGTGTATTCCCATTTGTTTTTTTCAAACTTATGTACTTCTATAGGTTTAGGTAAAGCTATTTTTAAGTTTTGTATTTCGTATATGTCACCCACAGTGCCGTCTTTACTTATAACAACAACGTCGTGTTCTTTATTATAACCATATTCCCATTTTTTATAACGGTTCATACGACTTAACACTTTAGGCTTAACATGATCTTTTAAGATCTTATATAACGTTTGATTGTACATTACTTCTTAGATCTTCCTTCAGCAAAACCTTTAAAAGCTCTTTCTTCTTTTACTTCTGCAGGTTTCTCGTTTAACAATGCTTCTTCAGCTTCCAATCTATTTAATATTTCAAACGCATCAAATATAGCTAGCTTTTTTGTAGCTGCAGCGTTCTTTAATCTATCCGCCGTGATATCATCTCCTGAATCAACGATAGCTTCTTTAGCTACTTTGATCAATTCCTCAACTGCGACTTGCCCAGCTTGGATTATATTCAACTTCGTTTCCTTGGTATTCATATTTAATTACAATATCATTAGATTTCATACAATATAAACGCTTGCTATCAACTAAAAATTCCCATTCACTGTTTGGTTTGTAGCCTACTAAGTCTCCTGGATTAATATTAAGCGCTTTTAAGGAGCTATTACCGTATTTTAATATACCAATAAGGCTTTGCTCTTTGTTTAGCGTTAAAGACTGATTGTCTTTTATTGGAGTTATAAAGCAGCGGTCACCAAATGAATGCCAACCTTCTTTATTTTTATATAAATAAATTTGATCTATAGCACAAAAATGTAAATCATCTTTAAACCAAGATCTGCTTTTCTTTTTCTCTCCTTTCATGTCATAGAATACTCTAAACACGTTTTGGTGTATAACAATTATATCACCTTTTTTAATATCTGATTCAAAAGCTAGTGGTGTTTCTATAACTTCAGCCAAACGATTAACAAATTTCCAGTTTTCAATTTTAGTATTAACAACTATGTCTTTGCCTTGTATTTTTACCGTGTTATTATACTTATCACCTACTGGCTTTATTATAAAGTCGTATAAGCTTTTCATTAATATTCTAAATCATACTCAACAGATATAGCCATGTTAGAATTAAACTTCTTCCATGGCAATACCTCATTGTTTTTTTTAATGTATATATTATAAGATCCATCAGTTTCACTAAACAAAATATAAGCTATCTCGTGACCCCCATAAACCTGCTGACCCACAGAGTAGTGCATAGCTTCATTTTTGTAATCAGAACCAATGCTGATTTTTCTTATAACGGAATTCATTACTCTTCTTCAGTAATTTCAGTGTATTCTCCGGTACTTAAGTCTATAGATATTTTACCGTATTCTTGCTCTAGCTCTTGCTTGTAATCTTCTAAAACTTTATTTACATCAGATACCTTGTGAAGTAACGCGTGCTTTCTGCTCTCTAAAACACCTATTTCAATTACTACTTCTTCTAGTTCTTTGTTTTGTTTTACAATTTTTTCTAATTGCTCTTCTGTAATTTTTGCCATTTTATTTAATTTAATTGTTTATATTAATATAGTTACTTTTATTTTTAGTTATTTACTCCGTATCTACTCCACTTGTACCAAGCTCTTTCGTGTAAAAAGTATAAAGCCATTTTAGTGAATATTTCTACTCCTCCTATAGCTAGCCCCGTAGACCAACTACCTGTTATAATTCCAGACAATATAACAGTATCTAATGTACCTATTAATCTCCAGGATATTGTTTTAGATAAGTGTCTCTTATAGTCTACCATCTGTTCTCATTTTATTTCTAATAGATGTAGCTGAAATATCTCCTATTTCTTTAGGTGGAAGGTGCTCTATAACATCATACCCAACACCTCTACCATAATTTATAGATTCTATATCAGGTATTATAGAAACAACAATTCTACCGTCTACAATTAAATCCTTGAGCTCACCTTCGCGAATCATTTGCTCTATTTCTCTAGCTGTCCATGGGTTTTTTTCATCTGGCTTCACGTCTCTTATCGCTAGCCATACGTTTTTACCTTCTTTTAATCTTTCATTTATAAGCCACAAATGCCCTTTGTGAAGCGGTTGCCATCTTCCAATGAACATAGAATACTTTACGTCTGTGCTTGAGCTTTCTGTAATTGCTTGTGCTTTATAGTCCATCTTTTACTTTTTTAAATGACTGTTCCGGCGTGTCGTATGTCGTGTCTATATTAACAAAGTTTTCAAAAGGAGCGGTATAAGCTATAGCTTTAAAATTATCTCTTTCTCTAGAATCAGAAGTATGAACGTAAAATTCAACTATATTATCACCCATTAAAGATTTAAAATCTTCTCTTTGATCAATGTATGGAGATACTAAAGAAACAATAACATCATGTCCTTCGTTGCTTAAATAATGAGCTATTTTTTGAGCGGCACTTACGTTAGCTACTCTTCCGTTTATAGAATAATCTTTATTTGTAAAAAGCTCTCTCATTTCGTCTCCATCAATCCTGAAAGCGTTAGGTAATTCTTTTTTTAGCATGTTAGCTAAAACAGTTTTACCGTGAGCTGGTTGCCCTGTAAACCAATATATCATTATGAGTAGAATTTATTAAAAAACCACTGATAAGTGTTTTTAATTTTTTGAGATAATTCTATGCCCAGAACTTGTTCAAAATCGTTAGGCAGCATTTTAAACTCTTCTCTTAGTTTGTGATCTCCGTAAATACCATGTACATCATCATTTTCGTGTGTTAATTGTTTTATTTTATCAAACGAATGCTCAAACCTTTCAATATCTAGGTAATCATAAACCTTGTTCATTGTATCTTTAGGGTTAGACATTAAGTCTTCGTATCTAATAAACAATATATGTTTATCTAATCCTTGTTGAAAAACATCTTTCAACCTATCCATAGATATACCTATAGGTAATCCATCAGCCCATATATCTACTCTTTTTTCCAAAGTAGTACCTATTAATCTTACAGGATCTTGAACGTGATTTTGTTTATGAGGATTTTTTCTAAAGTTTTTTTCCATAGAAGAGTATATTGCTCTTATATCTCTAATCATACAGATAACTTTGGGATTTTCTTGTATTTTTTCAAGCAGCTTGTAATTAATAGCCCAATCTCTGCTTTTGTCAAGTATATTTGTTTTTTTAGTTATACTATTAAAGTATCCTTGAATTCCAGAACTTGTATATCCAAAGAAAGCAGTTTCCATAACGCTTGCGTCTTGAGCTTTAACCATTTGGTTGTTGTTATATACTTGTTTTGAGTTTAACAAATAACTAGATAATGCTGAAGTAGGCGTGCAGTAAAAGCTTGGGTTTTGAGCAATAATATTTGACAATAAAGTTGACCCTGCTCTAGGTAGAGAAGAGTTGTAATAAACGTTTTTGTTCATTTAATTAAATTTAGATTATATATAAATGTATTAAAAACAGTGACTTTTACGAACCACTGTTTTTATTGTTGGTATTATTAGGTTTATTTTTTAGGAATTAAAGCTGTAATCTCTGCTATTAAAGTGTTAATTAAATCTACTGAGCTGTCTTCTCCCCTAACGCCGAAGCTTGCATTTTCTTTTCCTTTTCCAATCCAACTTTTTGCATTGTAATTAAATATGTTTACTGCATAGTAATCATCTCCACCAACTACGTCCTCTGGTTTTTCTAACCATATTGCATCTAACAAAGGTTTAACAGATGTTAACTCAGTTGTAGTTATTTTAAAATTAATTTCTTTTTCTGCATACTGAGTTTCTCCGTATCCAAATATGTTAATTGTAAAATTTTTTTCCATTATTACTTACTTTAGTTGCTATTTATAATTACACTATATTTAAAACATTTCCATTGCTCCAAACCGAACCACTTGGCAATCCTGCGGCAGATGTTGGTATTGCTTTTATTGATAAGTTTTCGACAAAGGTTGTATTAGTTCTGTCTGATGTTATGTTATCACCTAATATATGACTAGATGAATTAGCCGCGATAATTCTATTTCCATATCCTGAAACAGTTGCGCGGGATGCTGTACTTTCTATTACATTGTTTCTACCGCCTATGATGGTTGAATCAGTACCAGCGTTGGTATTATAAAATCCACCACCAACAATCGAAAAATCTCCTGATGCGGTATTATTAGCACCACCTCCAATAGTTGATCTATAACCCGAGGCGGTATGATACATTCCACCTGAAATTGACGAATCAACTCCACTTGAGACATTATATGAACCACCAGCTATGGCTGCAAACCTTCCAGTAGCGCTATTATATCTACCGCTTCCAACACTTGAGCCATAACCAGATGCGGTATTGTAAACTCCACCACTAACAGTTGTGCCGCCGTTATTAATTGCATTATTATTAAGTCCACCACCAACAGTAGAAACATAACTACTTGCCGAATTTCTGTATCCACCACTTACTGTTGAATAAGCTCCTTGAGCATAGCCACTATATCCACCGCTAATTGTCGATTGGAAACCAGTAGCGAGTCCTGAACCTTTTCTTTGTGTTATTACAGTGGTGCCGTTAAGTCCTTCAAAAAGACCACCTCCTATGTTTGCGGGATCTATTTTTACGTTTGTAGATCCATTATAACCTACCACAAAAGCTACGTTTGCCGGGTCTGTTTGCTCTGTAAATTGTGAAAATTTTATATTTGCCATTTTTTTATTTTTTATTTTATTGCTGCTCTGTTATAAGAAATATTGGAGTTGCTCCTGATTCGGCTATAAGAAAATCACCACTTTCAGCTAATATCTCAAAGAACTCAGTTGGGCTTGAGTTGGAACTTAATACTTCATTCGGTATACCAATACCGATACCTAGACCCATAGCCATATTATCTTGCTGCTATAAGTTTCTCAACTGTAGTTCCAGTTGCTAATACGTAATCTACAGTTACTGGTAAAAATCCTCCAGTGCCTAAACCATCGAATGTTACCGCTTGAGCTACTGTTGGTAATCCAGGTGCTGCTACTATTCTAAACACTGCGTCATTATCACCGTCGTTTATAGCGATTAAATCTCCGTTTAAATACCCAGCACCTTCATCTCCTGCGTTTGTACCAACAGTGACTGATGTAACAACTCCATTTAAAGCTACAATATCCACGATTAAATTACCATCGCCGCTACTGTCTATGTCAATGGTATCGAGGTTGGTTGCAGTTGTATAACCAGTTCCGCCAGACCCAGCATATCCAGGTGAAGAAAAACCGCTTATAACACTTGATCCTACAGCACCTGCTGGTATAACTCTTAACTCTTTACCCGTGTTGTCTCCAATGTATATAACAGAAGCGTTTAAAAAACTAGCTGAACTAGGCGTGTCACTTATAAAGCCGTTATTTATAGTGATTTCTTTTATGTCGTTAGTTGCAAAATCAGGTTGATTACCGAATTGTCCCATATCTTTTTTATTTATTTATTACTTATTGATTTATATTTCTCAAAACCGCGTGAGCCAAAATAAGCTACGTATACGGTTGTTAATAGTTGTTTTAATAATTCTATCCACTCTTGTTCTACAGTAAAAGATATTTCGTGATGACTATCAACCCATATAAAGGCTACGGCCATAAACGACAAGAATATAAGCGCCATAGGACGCGTGTTTTTACTAAGCCACGAATCAGACGTCATGTCAGATTCCCAGCGTTTACTTATTTGGTCTTCTGCTTCCGCAGATGCATTCTCAACTATTACTTGGATCTCCTTCTTTATTTGAAGCTTCTCCTCTTCTGTAGTTGTTAGTTTATCGATTACGTCACCAACGTCTTTGATAACGTTACCGCTTAACCATTCCCAAATTTTTTTCATTTTATAGGTGTTTCTATAACGTATTTAGCACCAGGAAACTTATAGTCATAACCTGGATACATTACTTTAGTGTAGCCTCGGTCATCGGTGCCTAGCACTTTAAACTCAACTCCTTTCATTGTTATATCGCCTCCTTGTATAATATTTTGAGACTTATTAACGTCAGGGCTGTTTTTTAAATAACCTGTCTTAGAAGTCTTCATTTATGAGTTTTTATAAGCCTCAGCTTCCCAAGGTAAATTCTTTGCCCCTTCTTGCATATCAGCTCTTGAATATTTTTTACCTTTCCAGTACACATTATCATCGTCGTAACTTAAATCACCACGTTTCATTTGATCTATATGGACTTTTTCATGAGCAACTACATCATCTACTTGGCTTGGGTCTAAATCTTTATTAATGATTATAGTACCATTATTATTAGCTTTACCCATTATACCGTCTTCCATGTCTACGTGATACACTGGCGTGTTGTCACAATTATATGGAGGGTTTTGAAGTTTGAAGGCCATGTGTTATTGTTTGTAAGGGAATATTTTATTTAATGCTCCTTTTCTAGCAGCACAACCGCAAGGGACGTTTAATCCCTTGCTAACTGTGTCTACCATTGTTTTGATACCAG
>MEHZ011560704.1_pt1 | contig 16673 bp, 11 predicted proteins | sample 897221 | NCBI WGS metagenome assembly MEHZ01 (sample SAMN05514161, study PRJNA337945) | marine metagenome | isolation source: marine surface water | place: Arctic Ocean | collected 2007-12-13
TAGTATGTATAGTAGCATCCCATACTTATACTGGCACATTCGTCATGCCGAACAACAACGTGACATCTTAATTTTTCGTCCGTATCAGACGTATCGCATGAGTTCTGCCATCCTGGCTGCTGGTGGCGCTGAACTTGGAGAAACTTTTCACGGACACCATGATTTCCAGCTCTCTGACGACATTATCCGCAAAGTGCACGTTGGTCATTACACCCACTATAGTAAATCTGTTGTGAAAAATCCCAAGAGATTTTCGATCGCGGAGGATATCTTTGCACAGGGGTACGTATCTGGTGAAGGCATTGAATTTTTCGATAAAAAATCAATACGTAGGGCGGTAGACTATGCAACTGTCGGAGACAGTGATCTGGAGAATTCTCTTATTGCGTGGTCGATCCCGATTGGGTCAGCCGACCATTTGGTTGCTTGTGACATTACTGGAAGATTTGAGGGCGATGATCTTGATTTTAATGAACCGGGCGAGGATACACATTTTAATAACTCAGCTGAATTGAAAGATATTATATACGATACAAGCCCCGAAGGGGGTTCGGTGGACGATCGTTTTCTAGAATACGGGACCAACCCAAACACAGTGTGTTTCCGTGGGATGCAATATAGTCAAAAACGTCAACCCAAACCCAGATCAACTAATACAACAAATTATCAAGAACGTCCATTCAAACTGACAAATTTAGGCAATGGTCATTGGAAAAATTTGACGTACGGTGGATGTATGGATGTACGTGAAGGGTTAATGATGAACAGTCAGAGTAAAAATTTTAAACTAGGAGAGGTATTGTAGTTAGAGTGGAACTAATCTTTCTGTTTCTTCGTTGTTTGTATATGTGTCAGATATGGTTGGTGGAAATTCATATTTTCTACCTGCTCTGTCAGTTTGTTCTGTGGGTTCGATGGGTTCGATGGGTTCGATGTGTTCAGTTGATTCAGCATTCTGACGCATCAATTCTTCCATTTCTTCTTCTACGTCGAACTCGTCTACAAATGGTGTCTGCACGATGTCGGATATGTCCATCATATTATCGTGTAACACCTCCATATCGTCTTGCAACTGTTGTATTTTATCAATTGTGTTTTTCTTACTGAATCGTTTGAAAACATTGCTTGTGTTTTTTATGGCTTGTAATTGCATGCGTGTAATTTCTAATTGTTCGAGTGCACATTGCTTCTGTGTACATACACCCATATGCATTTCACAGGTTTCAATATATTTCTGGATGATTTTTCTTCGTCGTAATACTGACACAATCCTTGATTTATCACATTTTTTTTTAACTTTGTGTGCAAGTTCAATATTGATCCGTTCTAACTGTTCTTCATACTTTGTCACCATTTCATTTTGTGATATATACAATTGTTTCAACTCGTGCAGTACATCTACAGTGGTAATGTTTGAAATTAAACACCCCATTTTATTAAATAATATGTCAAACTTATATACATTCTGTATCATACATTGTATGGTTTTATTATTGTACTAGACGTTGTAGCACTGATTTTCTAACAATTTTGAAGGTACGTCCAGAATTGGCGGCGACTCGAAGTTGTTCCACTGTTTGTATGCCGTTTCTGTGCAACTCTTCTACACTTTTGGGTCCTACACCGTACAAACTTAGAAGGTCATTTGTGTTATCTTTTTTAGACATACTTTTCTTAATCAGTTTCGTTTTGTATACACTTTGGTGTATCTTGTTCCATATTTTTTGAAGTGCCTGTGCATCATCTAATGCATGATGTGCATTGTATTTATTGTTGAAAAGATGGTGGTATACGAAAGGCTGCGAGTGTGAGTGCAGGGATAATTTTTTGCGCAGGATAGGTAATGAATCAACAAACAAAGGCAGTTTCAACCCCAGTTTATCAAGGTGAGCCCGAATGATATGAAAATCAAAACTCTTGCCATTATGAGCTACCCATGTTGGATTGTCTTGTGCAAATACATGTGCCCGTCGTATTGCGATATCGGGTGGTAAGAAGATAGACGTATCCTTGGTCAGTTTTCTGATAGTGTCCGCTTGTTTTTGTATTGACCTGCGTTTGACGGATGTGTTTAGATATTTTTTACCAATCAATAGTTTGGTCCAGAAACGAATGGTCTTTACGGGGTCTTGACCCATGTTATCCAGTTCCGAAACGATTTCATTATCCCCACAAGGATTGACCAGGCATTGGAAGGTTTTATTTCCAACACACATTCCAATTTCTAGGATTTGCTGGTGTCTTCTTTTAAAACCTTTCTGCAAAAAGCATGCTTCTAGATCCACAAACAACATTGTTTGGTGTGACAAGTGCCTGACATAAATAGGTATAAATAAGAGCTGTACGATTGTAAATGTATTTCGTTGGCAATGTACTCAGTCCCACTCTCACGCAACCTGAACAACATGACAAGACTTTTGCATTTACATCGGAAGAGACCAAATGTCTAGATTTACAGGGTGTACCAATCAGAATGGAACACCATGACCAAATGGAGGTAGGTAAGGTTTGTTCGTCGTGGACAGGCACAGATGGATCCAAATGGATCATGGGTAAATTAAATCAAGATGGTTTTGAAAGTATTTTTGCAAAACACGCAATCAATGGTGAACAACCATATTATACCGGTCTATCTCTTCAACACACTCATACACAATACGCAAGTGGTCGCACACACAAAGAGGCAGTTGAAGTTAGTCTGTGCAATGATCCAAGGCGATCAGATTGTCGCATTATATTTGTATCTAAACTTTCATCAGAGAAACCACACTATAAAACAGCGCACACTGCTTCCAAAATGGTAGCTTCGGATCCAATTGCAGAAAGTACACCAATCACAAATGTTGCAACGGACACACCAATCTCGGAACCCACTGTTACTACACCGGATCCAACTAATCCCACCAACGTGCCACCGACTGAGTTAATTGAACTTATTGTTGCACAGGAAAAACAGATTGTAGAACAAAACAATAAACTTTCATCTTTCCAAAAGGAGGCAGATTCCAGAAAGAAAATTGTAGAATCCAAAAACAAAGCGATGGCAGCCGCTTTAGTAGAAAATTGGTCGAAAACGCTCGACCCATCGGATTTTACCGATACAAGTCGACACAATATTTTAGAATTGGCGGCACAGTACCCTGAAGAAACACAAGCTTTGTTTCGGGTGGCACATCACGCGTCTCAAAAACACGCCAACGAAGTCAAATTAAAATCCAATGTGGTGGAAAATAAACAGGCGTCGGAGCTGCAGCAATCGTTCAACAAAGTGATGTCCAAACAGGTCCATGCCGCCAGTGCCAAAGCAAATACAACCAACAAACATTTTATGGACGCACTTAATAAATATCGAGTGGCAGGAAAGGGGAGAGATTTGATGGAACAGGTGTTAGAAACACAACAACCAAAACGTAGAAGAATGTATTAAATTGTTAAAACTCTATATTGCTAGCAAAGCGTTGGTATTTGTACGTGTTTCCACCAACTTGACCAGCTGAACCCGCTGAACCATAACCTTTCTTACACATATCACACTTAACGGCAACAGCAACAAGACCAACACCACCAAGACCAATAAGAACAACGATTAGAGCAATCCACCCTCCTTCCAACCCTTCCGATGTATTGGAATTTTGTTCACCGTCCATCCGTTGGTCCACATGTTCAACATGATCCTCTTGATCCACTTGATCCGCTACTAAGTCTTCCTCCACTTGAACGGTATCTGATAAAATAGTTATCGTAACTGGGGACGCTCCTTCCTGCGAACCCGCTCCCAACACGTATTGTACAGTCCGCAACCTTCTTGTTGTTTCAAATACATATTCCCACGGAATACTGATTCTTAATTGTTCTGACGAAAAACTTAAGTCGTCTATTTTGAAGTAAGTGAAAAGTTCATCGGTGGATAAAGGACCAGATTTCAATGTCATGTTGCTACTAATGTCCTTCCAAGTGCTACCAGTTGAAGTTTTTGTTTCAAAGGTTGCCTCTGCCATTTTTGTGGAAAACGCGTAGTCTGGAGACGATTGTTCGAGTTGCAGACATATGATGTCTGAAAGTGTTGCTTCAACATTGGAACCATATGGTAGTGAGGTAGTACATGCTCTGGCAGAAGGTACCGCCACCAACAGAGTAGCACTAAGTGTGGTGTCTCTGACAGTCTGTTCGCAGGGGTTGCCAGATATGGAAGCGCTACCAGATACTTCTGCGAAAAAATCTTGCCCTTGGTTTGCAGCTGAAGCTACAAACTCAAAATCAATTTTCCGGACAGCACTGGTACACACTGATTGACATGGAGATAGCATTGTAATTGCACTACCAACAGATGTTTTACCAATGTCAGATGAATCACCCCCGTCTACACTAAAACTCTGAAGGTGATCTCCAGTACTAAATGTTGATGAGGCACCCACCGAATCCACCGCTGTACCAATAATTTCCAACAGAATTTGTTGACCGTCTACTCCTAAACTATCGACACACGTTTGATATTTTAACTGATTAGTGCTGAACATAAACTTGATTTCTCCCTCGTTTTGCACGGCAATTGTTGCACTGGCTGTACCCTTTGTCAATACTTCCAAGCTAATTTCATTTGTCTGACAGAATGATTTACTGTTGATCACAAACTCTCTCACCGCGTCCATTGTCCATGAAATGATGCCACTGTCTGGTACAGTCGTGTCTTGTGATCGTCGTGTACCACATTTGTCAAATTCCTGAACGGATGCTGTTAGTCCTGGACCAATGACTACGGCTGTATCTTTCAAATCTTTTGTACACAATGAAGTTCCCGTCACTTGTCCGTTTGCTTCACACGTGCCTCCCAGAAACATTGCACCACCCATCTCACTGACTGACAGTCCGGACGCAACAGTGTACTCAAACCCATAATTGAGGTCAATGTCTAAATTTGTTTTTTCCACAGTACCATGTCTTTTGCATTCAAAACGAATTTGATAGCACAATGAATCGTAGTTAAAGGCAATTATACCAAATTTACGACAGAATGGCGTTGTCACAAACGAGAACACAGTACCGTCGCCGTTGACCGAGGACAATGTATTGTCCGGTTCAACGCCAATGCTTTTGCATGACCCGTAGCTGTCACTACTGACGAATTCAATCTGAACTCCTGCAGGGTCCAGTCCTCCCATTGCACCTCCCAACTCTGGGTCAACAATGCTTTTGATAGGAAACGACACAGACTTAAAACTTGTGTACATTTCCTTACCGGTAAGAGTCAACACTCTGTCGACAAACATTACCGTTTCGTTCGCTCCGACTTGGTTGAACACCGCTGGTACCGATTTGTCCGGTGTACTCTTTACGCTCAGCTCAACAATGCGTGACGGATTGGTGTCAATGTCCTGTATCGAAAAAACAAATGTTTCGAACGCAATTCCGGGACCAACGTTGTTGGAGTTTTCGTACGGGTTCGCAGGGGTCAATTTAATTGTCACATGTCCGGTACCGTCCGGCGTCAAGTACCCGGAATCAGTTGAACCCGTTTCGCACCACTCTTCCACAGTGTCACATGTCATGCCGACATCCCAACCAATTTTAAGAGCAACCAATGAGGTCACTTTGATTTCTAACTCTGGGCTTTTGTTGATTTCGGATAGTGGAACGGTGTAGGACAGTCCTTTGCTGCCTGTAAGATCTTGGACAAATGAAACGGATTCCAACGCAGTCGAATGTGTCATATCAACACCATTCACACCAGCATTGGTTGTATCGGTAATTTGAATCTTTCCACCAAATTTATTGTTGACCGCTTCAAACTCCATGTAAACCGTACCTGGATCGGTGTTTTGCATTTGAAGATCGGTCCCACAATCCTCAAACGTCGGCGCGTACTTGTACTTGATTTTCACGGTGATTTCATCTTTCACATTGACCCCATCACCAATGTCAGCTCGGTCACTTAATTTTGTTACGATTAAATCACACTTGATTTTGGTATCTAGAGACAGTGTACAAGTACCCAGGGTGTACCTTGTGTCAGATTCGACGTATTCGATATCAACGTGCACGTTGCCATTGTCCTTGTCAATGTCAATTGCATTCGAAGAAATTACAATCGCCTCTGGAAACTCCTTTGTTTCAAGGACTGACAGACTTTGGAACACGTTTTCACCAATGACCATGCCGGAAGACGTGACAACTGGTTTCACATCCGCACTTGTGTGCAAATTGTACACAGTAACAGTCTGTGTAAGCTGTGAAGAAGTCGAACAGGGAAGGTCCACCGTGGCAGCGTAATCAATTTGTTGAATGTCACAAACTGTCGACGACGGTGTTGTTTGCGGTAAAAAATTCTCATCGTTGGTTTTACTGTTGTACGTCACGCTTACTGTGATAGGATCGGTGGATGCCGGGATGGTCAAAGACTCAAATTGGAAAATGGCGGGGGACGTATCAATGGTATGTACAAATGTGTACCTGGCACTGGCTGTCTGTTCAGTAAAGATAGACTGACCCTCCACAAACGTCTGATCACCACTAAGGACGTAGGAAGGTTCAACCTTAATCCGTTGGTACACGTCCAATATGATGTCGTCACATGTTCCGCTACCGTATTTGACATTAGTCAGTTCTTCTGTTGAAGTATCAATGTTTGCATCAGTTAGTGCAAGACCAGTCATAAATCTGCACAAATTAACATCACCAATGTTTTGGACGTATGTGTTGTCGGTGTAGACACTTTTACCAATGGTGACCGTTGACACAATTGGGTCACATTCAGCATGGATTACGGATGGTTGGAATCCAGTGTATTCGGTAACGTTGGTCAACAAAATACTACTGCTTGAATCACTGACAGAGATCTCAAAACTCCAACTGGATGTATCGTAGAAATATTTTGTAGATACAAAACCATTGCTATCTGTGCTAAACACAATGTGTAACTCAAACAATGGGTAAGTACCAGTTGGTTCTTCGGGCGGGGCAAGCATACAAGCGGTCAGACTGCTCTGGATCCATCCAGCAACATCGTCTGTACTGACCTCGTGCAGGGGCTGTCGCGTGCCACAGACAACACTACTCAGTTCTCCGGGTACAACAACACGCAGCGGCGCAAATACAAGGTCGTCGGTCAATAGACAGTCAACGTAGTCGAACTCGCCCGTTTTATCGAAAAAATCAGACGCAGATTTGGCTGAATCTTTAAAGACAATGTCACTCTTTCCAGTGTACGAAGTTGCTCCGATCTTGGGACATTGGTAATTACCAGAGGTTGCCCACCCACCTGGTTTAACACCTGCTTTATGGACGGTTGTGCCCAAACCTTCTATTTTAATGCCACCCACGCACATATTTTGGTGGCAAGTTGAGTTGTAGTATTCCGGGCGCGGGTGGTCGAAATGCAGTTTAAATTGAAGTGATTCGTCAAAACTTATGGTAAGTATGTTATTGGTGTACGTGAGGACTCCAGAAACTTCCTGCTCCAGCTGTTCATTGCCAATCTGCCACGCAGGGTACATTGGACTTTGTGCAGACAGTGTGAATTTCAGAGTTGGGTTAATCACATGAGTCGATTGTTCGCTTGGACTTACGTAGATGGACGTTGCAAAAATCTGCACAAAGGGCATAATTAAGTTTGCACCAACAAAGTTTTGGTCGGTGATTGTAGGCGCGAATGCAATGTTGGTCTGCAAAAGGTCCAACGTTTTGTCGTAAGCTTGTGTACCATGACTTGTATCTAAGTCATATTTTCCGTAGTATTGGATATCACCATTGTCAGCAGTCATACAGATACACACACTAGAATTAAAATTTTCAGTTTCGGTGATAGTACGTGCATCCGTACTGTTACAAAGACTCTTGGCTTCTATTTTGGGTCGTTCACCAATGGTTATGTTCACTTGCACACCCGGGTCGTATTGGTGACAGTTGGTCGCACTTACAACGACACTTGATAAAGTCAGTATTGCAATTTGATAAAAACAATTGTACATTTACAATGGTAACTGGTGTGTTTATACTACAAAAAAACTGATACTATAAATTCATATAACTCATCTTTAAAAAATGACACATCGTTCGCAACGATTCTCACATAATTGGGTACTGTACATTTTACTATCTGTGTTGTTTCTTGTAATGTTACCAATGATCATCTGTAACGGTTGCAATTGTTCCACACCGTTCTCGGACGGGTGCTGTGATTCAAACGACTGCAACAGTAGACCATGCAATAATGCGATGTGCATAGACAACCAATGCGTTTCAAACACAAACTTTAATGGTACGGAATGCAATGGTGGTGCATGCAGCAGCGGGTTATGTTTGCCGTACGAATGTACACATACAGTATGTAGCCATTTATCTACACAATGTGAAATCGGACTGTGCATGAACGACAATTGCATTGCTGTCATGTATCAAAACTTGGCGTGCGACGACGGAAAAGATTGCACCACAGATGACGTCTGCGTATCCGGTGTGTGTACTGGTAAAGACGTACAGTGCTTCGACGGTGACCCGTGTACATTTGACAAGTGTGGGGTCAATGGATGTGAACACAATACAATGTTTACAGATAACGATGCCAGCTGCGACGCCAAAGTGGTGTCAACTTGCCACAATGATGAAGACTGTCGACGTAGATTCGTTAATCATCCAGATATTGAATGCAGAGAAGCAACTTGCATCATCGCACACGACCAAACAACCGTTGCCAGACTGAACAGTGTTAAACTGGAAGAGTGTGTGGTTGATAACCAATCAAGCTATGCCTTAAGGATGCAGTTTGCAATCGACACACCACTCATAAGCTACTCAAACAAAAACTATCGCAGAATTGCCACAGAATTTATAAATGTAAACAACTACGAGTTGACATTCTCCAGTCAAGAATATTACCCAACACAAACACTTATTGACGGAACAATCATTACTCATCCAGGGTGGACGACTGGGTTCGCAGTTACAACAGAATGCGAGGCACCGTTCTCTTGTGATAAATTTGCAGACAAAACGTATACATTCATTGTCAATATGTTTGACTGTGTTGAGACTACAGACGATTGTTTCGACCCAACACATAAACTTCAAATTTTTGCAAATGTTTCTTACAAATACTGCCCCAAACATTACATTGCCACTGTCATCATTGAAAATGAACCAAGCAATACATTAATTTTGACGCAAAACAACAATACCATATCTTCATTAAACATAACCAATGGAAAAGTATCCGTCACTCTGAACTCAACAAAAAAATTGTTTGTATGGGATGTTGGTTTGTTTACAGCCGGTGGTAGATTGAATTATGTCAGTGGTGGGGTTGACGTGTTCACGGAGGACGCAGCAGGGATTACGACAGAGACGACCTGCAGCGGCGAACCGTACGTGGGTAGTTTTAAATTTGACCCTCTGTACGTAGACCACTGGTGCAGGGAAACTTGGGGTAATATGTGTTACATGAACATTAAATATTTTACATCAGATGAATGCCCATACAACGCGGATAACGCCACAGAGGGAAAACTTCTCCTGGTCGTAATGTAATTTGTGGTATAAATAATACACAATATATTATTAAATGGAAACAACAGACACGTTTGTATCACCCCATTGGGATGAATTAAAATCACATTCTTCCAATACACATTACATGCTTCCAGATTTAGACACAGCGGTCAAGCACAGTTGGACAACACTGCAGAAAACATGTCACAGTCTACCAGATGTGAACATTCATGCGTCGTATGACAATACAATGAGTGATGGCACACTGGGCTCTGCCAGGCGATCAATGTTTCTGCGCGATGGTGTGTGGGTGTCGTCCATGATGAACGACGACATCAGTGGGGTGGACGTGACTATACGCATCAACCCCAACGTACCAAATGGTTGGCACATGAGCTACGATGGGTCTTGTGACATTGGATACCAGTATGACCTCAAAACAGTACTTCTGCACGAACTATTGCATGGAATTGGGTTAAGCTCAAGTGTCACACCAACATCAGTAGGGTACTCCAACTCGTTCGGTACAGGATGTTACCCCACACTCTACGATACAAAAATACAGGACACGCACGGGTTTGTAGTCAATGGGTGCAGCATCAGGCGGAGCAAGTCGTACAACGTAGGAGGTGTAAGTATATACACTCCGGATACTTTTAACAGTGGGTCATCCTTCTCACATACCTACACAACAGGAGTCATGCATTACAGTGTACCATCTCGAAGATGCATGAGTTTGGCTTCAGAAGAGTATGCGATTCTCAAGGAAATTGGTGTACAGTGTACACCCTTCTCAAACACTTTCTCAAATCAACTCAGCGGGACAAACGGGCATATGGATCTGTATAATCTGTATCTATTTGTAGCTGTACTTTGTTTTTTTTTATAGTTGTTTGACGTATATATACTGGAACATAAGTGTAATAAATGTCCAACACTTCCAATTCAACATGTGATTTTCATACAGATGTTGATCTTTTTTCTTTGGATATTCGTTTGTTATTCCTACAATGCAGTGATTCCGGTTTAGGTTTAGCGGGAATACTTCTTGTTGCAGCACTCATCAAGTTATTTCAAAACACTCTATACCAAAAAATTGGACAAAAACAGCGGGAACTACTCCAAGAGACAAAAGAAAGAAGGGCAAAATCCGCTCTCCTGGTTTTGGTATTGTTGGAGTTGATCGCAGGGATCACTGGCATTGTCAGTATCCTTGTCATTACAGGAAACAATGCATTTGTCTGGATTGTCATCATTTTATCAAATTGTGCTGGAACATTTTTTGCATTTAGGAGAGCCAAGCCAGACCACCATTCCACTTCTAAGGATATCATGGGTATGTTGGTTCATTACGATAATCTCAACGAAAAAAGCAACGAAAAAAAACTTACAAATACAGAAACAGAAGAACGTACATTAATTAAAAAGACATTGAGAAAATTAAGAACGACTCTTCTTGATCCTGAAACATTGAGAAAATTAAGAACGACTCTTCTCGATCCTGAAAAAGATGGGAATTCACAAGATGGGATTTCACAAGATGGGAATTCACAAGATGCAAGTTCAAATGGATTACCTATTTACCAGAACCAATTGGACAGATATTCACTTCGAGCACGTCTCATCATCTGATTTATCTACGTTTCAAATCGGTTACAATTGTATGGCACATTATTTTCATTGATGTTTGCACTACAGTCATGCAGTTGTACAACGGCAAATTAGCAATTGCATTGTGGTTGTGGGACACAACGTTCGACACACACGTAACCAGTGCCTCTAGTAGTCTGTCGTGTATCAGTAATTCATCCCACAACAACATGCACTGGTCCACGTCAAAAATATTTGAAAACATTGTTGGGACAACCCTTGTCACCAGACTGACCAACATTGGTTCGTACGTCCTTGAAAATAACTTGTCCTGTAGCTTCGGGTACTTTGTGGAACAACGCAGTCGGACCATGGTACAGATTGTTTGCATCTGCACCATTGCTTGACTGTCAGAACGACTCAACGGATATACGGTCATTAGCTTCCCAACAAGATATTGAAGTGAAGACAGGGTATACCGTTCAGCTGTAATTGGGTCATCATTGTAAAAAACCTTCCAGAGAACAAAAATCAAATAATTCAGACCCTGGGAATACCCAAACCCAACATTTCGCAATGCAAATGAATTCAATAGCCGACAGAGTGTTGGACGGTGGCAGTCAAACCAAGTATCTGTTGGATGTGTACGAATAATGTCAATTTTAATCTGCTCGTCGTACAAGGACGTAGACTCCACGTCACATGACCCTACGGAAACCTCATACTTCACACTTGGGTCAACCATTATTGTTTGCCAAATATGACCACGCATTCATATTGCACAATATATTATTTATATGACGATGATATATAATAAACATTAGTCAAGAATGTCGAGAAAGCTGGCACAAGAGTTGCTGGTGTCAAATGGTATTCCCATCTGCTTCGAAGTAAAGGCGTACGAACACAAACACTACGCGTTAATCATAAGGAGGTTATGTGCCGGTTGGACATACAACGATGCTGTATCAGGACAAAGAACGTTTGAGGTAGTTGACGGAATCAATCAGTGCGAGTGTGGAAGTTTTAAAGTTTTAGATAGAAGTCTACAAACAAGATCAGCCGACGAAGGAATGACGCACTTTTTCTACTGTACAGTATGTAAACGATCCTGGAAAACATAATTTTTATGATACACTCTTAATTTTGATCGCTTTATTATCTTCTTTACTTTCAGGTGTCACTATTTCTTACGGTGTACACTTCTTCGCCATTATTTGTCATGCGTTGCTTATGACCTGCTTATTGTCGTCATAAAAATGCTAATTACCCTTATATGAACCATAAAAAATAAAGATTATTTAAAGGTTTTTTTTAAACTATATCCGGAACAAAAAATAAAAGAATAATTTTCAGTGTTTTTATGGTTCATATAAGAGTATTTAGCATTTTTATGACGACAATTTTGTATACATTGTAACTAAATGCCACGGAAACGTGAACTCAAATCACTCACAAACTGATACTTTTCAACAAAAACGCAATTGTCTTACATTGAGGTTTTTGTATTCTGTTTTTTTATCTGTTTTTGAATCTGTTTTTTTATCTGTTTTTGTATCTGTTTTTGTATCTGTTTTTGTATTATGCAGGAAATCTGTTGTTTTCATGACTACTCGTTTTTTTTTGTTTTTGTCAATGGTGGTTTTGAATTGTCTTACAATATTTTGTTCAGATTTTAACCTCTCTTGTAATTTTAACCTCTCTTGTAATTTTTCCACATCATCAGATTGATTCACCTGTAACCAATAATCATTTTTTGTGTCTTCATCACCTAATCGGACTATTCCAATTCCTGCATCTATTCCATCCCCATTGGTATTTGTTGGAATATAAATTTTATTATTCTCATTTTCTGATCCATTCTCATTTTCTGATCCATTCTCATTTTCTGATCCAGTATTGAAGCTTGAATAGTCATAGTTTTCACCATAATTCCACAATATTTCTTTACGTATACCAATCTTTGCAGTGGTTTTAACCTCAACTTCAATATATACGAATCTTGGATCACAATGGGATATATGAGTAAATGATGACACTGATATGTTTTTGTTTTCATTTTCATTCGCTTGGTTCACATAACCAAATACATAAGGTTTGGGGTCAATAAAATAAGTACGATTGATTGGTCTAAAATCTTTGGTGAAAAACTTCAAAAGGACAGTGTCTGATGGGATATGTTGACGAGTAAATAACCCTTTACCCCGTCCTTCTGAATCTCTAATTTCCAAATTGAACTTATTCCATGTGATATAAAGTGTACTGTTGTCTGTACTCGTTCTGAGATCAACGGTAATAGGTATGGGGTCTGAAAAGTTGTCTTGTTCTAAATAATTAAGTAGTTCCTGATATATATTCTCAAGATCCTCAGGATTTTGAGACGTTGTCCAAACTGTAAGCATATCTTGGATTCTGAGTTGGTTTGAGTTTCCAATCCTGGTAATTAGCTGTACCATTTCAGTAATTAGCTTTACGGTTGTTTCTGTTGTTTCTGTTGTTTCTGTTGTTTCTGTTGCATTAGACATACTATCCTGATCCTCTGCATTGTTATTAACTTTACTACTGTCTTCATTTTCCACAGTATCAACATCATTAGAATCATTGAAATCGTAACCCTTGTCAGTGAACACAACAAATATAAAGTACCTTTTTGTGTTGCCTGGATTTGCAAGTCCCCAATGAGGTGTTTTACCATCAAATAGTAAAATAGACCCATATTCATTGGCTACATTATTTTCCAATTTGCCTTCGGCACTCCCCCCTCTGTTAAAGTGTTTTATTTCTACATCCTCACCAAATTGTGTCCCAGTGTCGACAACATTATTCAAAGGAATGATTGCAGTGTAGTATACTTGTTCATCATTGTCTACATGTTTGGGTTGTTTGTGTATTAATGCTTGTCCAGGACCTGTGACCATCAAGTGCCAAGTCAGATTGATGTCTTTCTTGTATATGACACACAACTCTTTTTTGATCTTTTTCATTTGAGTTTTGATACTTGAATCAAGTTGTGAAACGTATTTTGGTTGTAATTTAATATCTATTTTATCATGACCTCGATATATAGGTGTAATATGTTCCAATCTTGTAAGTGACATCGTTATCTTTGATTCCAATATTTTTTTGGGTGTATCTGGATTAGTTGTCCAAAAAGCATCTTGAAGGATAACAGCCTGACCATATTCTTTTCCTGGAGTATTAAACCACATATGAAAAATGACCATTTTCATTTGGTTTTTAACCTCAGTGTTCGTCAACCAATTTACACCACCTTGTATTTTTTTATTTATCTTTTCTGGGGAGTTGGTGTTTCGGCTGACCTTATTGACAAATTCGGGGAACTCGCCTACTTTAAATAAAGACCATATGGAACAAAATTGAGCATCTGATGTGTTTCTTTTTGTTTTTGTATCATAGATTAGGTCGCTTAGTCCGGAGCCATCCACGTATGATTTATTTGATTCTTGACCCGTATCCTCAATCGTGGTCTCATTCACTAATGCAACATGACTATAGCCTTCGTTGTCCATAAACCCTATGCGCCATAAACCTTTGTCATTTTTCTTCAGTTGATTTATTAGATTATTGTTAGGGATGTACATAGGTTTCCTATTATCTTCCAGTTTCTCTTGAGTAATCTTTTCAGTAATCCAATATGTTGTTTCGGTGGTTGTCCTATGATCGTCCACTTCGAAGACACTAGTGTTAAAGTTGTTGTAGATATCTTTAATATCTACCGACATACTTGGACCCTTTGTTTCATCGTTTATAGATTGTCTATATTTGTCTCTGCATTTTGAAACAATCCACTGCAACGCATACCACGCATCGTGATTATCGTGTTTTGTGCTTGCAAGTATATATCTGCAGAAATGGAAATTTTCATTCGTAGAAACCATGTTAAACATTCCATCACAAAACTTTGAAATGTCTTCAAATTTAAAGTCTTCGTCTGACTTTGAAATATCTTTAACTTTTTCGTCTGACTTTGAAATGTCTTTAAATTTTTCGTCTAACTTCTTTTTTTCTTCCTTTGTGGACATTTTGTTGAACACTGTTCTTATTTATACTGGTTGATTTTAACTCTGCAAAGCATTTCTTGCCACGAAACATTGGAACAGGTACCACCATGCAAAGCACTCACATCCTAAAAGGTACCAAAATTATTGGTGTTTGTGAATCACAAGAAACGACTCTACGGAATTACTCCATTGACAACGGTGGGAATGGCAATTGGGGTGCGAATTATGATGCTGACATCAACAAAATCAAAAACATCAAGGCACAAATGGAAAAAAAATTAATCAACTTTACCACATTTACTTCTCTTACATTCCTCTCGTTTACGTTCCAGTTTCCGTTTACTCTTTACACGTCCTTCTTTAAGTGTCACAAGTGATTTACAGTACACCGGTTTGCCCAAATGATAACGTTCAGCCGAATGGCGCCAAGTAATTGTGGCTGAACGTTTCCAGTCATTGCCAGTCGCTTTGTCACCCATTACATAAAGGTCTCCTTCCTCCAAATCGTCGATGGTAATACGTTGACCAATTGGTTCAAGATGGAAAGCTTGGTAGTGAAGACGTAAAGGCATTCCAAATCGCATGGCAATCACAATTTTTCTTTCACCGTGGAAACCAATACCACTTTTAGACTGATGATAAAAGTTACCTTCTGCATGAAGCTCGGACGCTTTACAACCTAAATAGACAGACAATTGATGCCGAATCTTGTACAAGTGTGGAACCTCCGACCATGCTACAACCCCATATTTATGTAGGCTTTTTTGTGGGATTCTTTCACCATGTTTGGAATCACGCGTTTACTCTTTTTTCCATGTTGCTTGGCGTACATTTTGTATCGGTTCTTTGTTACTTTTTGTTGATTAGTGAGTTGCTTGCCTGAAAAAGTCAACAGGTTTTTCATTTCTTGTTTCCAATCGTACTTCTTATTCCAAATGGCTTCCTGATCAAATCGAATCACCTTCATTCCACATTTTCGAGCCCAAAATTCCTTCCATTTGTCCAAAATCATGCGGTGGAAGAGTGTCCCTCCAAAATACTTGACTTCCGAGTAGTGCTGTACACCGTCAAGTTCCCAAAGAATGTTAAACGTTCGTAGATAATAATCCATCTTACCGATTTTGCCGTAGTTTTGTTTCATTTTTTCCCCACCAGGAATGTACTGAGTGTCAACGTCAATCTTCATTTCCTGCAAGTAATTCAAAACCTTGAGCTCGGTTTTATTCTTGCATTTGCCGCACCACTGACCATTGGTGGTAACATTATTCAAACTTGTTGAAAATACATGCAAACAGACATCGCAGTTGAATTCAACCGTTTTGGTAGTGCCCAGTGGTAAACGAAGATCCGCTCGATTAACAATGCAATCGACCTTCTTTTTGTTGTTTAAAGTTACACCTTCGTAAGATGCAAAGGAACGGTCGAAACAGAAGGTGCAGGTTTCAACACCACAATGCTTCCACTTAGAGGAGCACATGGAGCACCAACTACCACTGGTAACATCGTCCAACCTTGGTGAAAATACATGCAAACAGACATCGCATTTGAATTCAACCGTTTTGGTAGTGCCCAGTGGTAAAC
>MEHZ011304280.1_pt1 | contig 16672 bp, 16 predicted proteins | sample 897221 | NCBI WGS metagenome assembly MEHZ01 (sample SAMN05514161, study PRJNA337945) | marine metagenome | isolation source: marine surface water | place: Arctic Ocean | collected 2007-12-13
TGTTCTGCCTTTATTTTATCTGCGACAGAAATTGCTCGTGAGGTTGTGCCCACCATTTTACTAATAAGTTTTTGAAAGCTCTTAAAATCTTCTCTACTGTAACCATCAAATATAGTATTATTAATTTCCTGGCGAGAGGCCGTCACAGAATCTAACGTCACCAACCCTCTTTTACTAAGTGATAATAATATACTGCGCCGGTCTTCTGGATTAGTAGTTTTGTCAATCAACCCGCGTTTAACCAGTTTACCGACTTCCATTGTAATATGCGTACTCCCGGCTTGAAGAGTTTTAGCCACATCACCAACCGTCACTAGTCCTACCGGAGCCTTCTCAGATATAACTGTTAGAATATGATACTGTATACCGTTGACACCGATAAGGTCGCCAATTTGATCCCGTAGTTTTTCCATCTGTACAGAAGATATAAGCAGACCATAAATAAAAGTTCGAAAATCTGCATCCGATCCCCCAACTAAAAACTCAGGTCGCGTGATGGTTAATTCTGACCACTGTCCATCTGAAATCATACCACTCATCACCCAAACAACCATTATGGATCATTAATTTATATAAATAATTTATATAACAGTATCTGTCAATGCCAAAGCACAACATTAACATAAGTCATGCTCCAAAAATTATTATAATAAAATCAGAAGTTTATTCACCGTCAGATTCATAGAAGTAGTGGGTTTCGTACATTATGCAACCACCATCTGACTTAAAGGGACCATGAAAAACACCTGGGGGGCGACATGCATAAGTTGGCGCCTGAAACTTCTCGCCGCCATGCCCGTTCTCATCATTACCAACAATCATATCGCCCTCGAAGAGAAAAACTTCTTCCCAATGTTCGTGAATAAAAGGCGCCGTCGAATAAACACCAGGTTTAATACGGAGAAATCTAGTCCGACTACCAGTTTTGCCTTCTTCATCTAAATCAGTGGTTAGAACTTTTTGCTCCATCCCCTCTGGGTATCCTGGCGGAACGTCCCAACCATCAGACATATCCAACGGAATAAATTCTAAATGTGGTTTACCTTTTCCCATCTCTTATACTCTCCTTATTCTTCAGGTGGTAGGCTGATCGCCTTATATGAATAACTAATCGTACGACCTAGCTTTTGATCGCTCAAGCTCGCTTGGAAGACATCTCCTGGCCGAACACCTCCAGCAACAGCTAATGTTCCGCAAAACATCAATGTACCAGGAGCCAGTTTGCCTCCATCAGTGTACAGTGAAATCAGCTCCTTCGGATCACGCATTGTTGTTACAGGCCCATGTTGATAAGCCTCTTCTTTACCATCAACGATGATTGTTGATTTGAGCATTAAATCGTCCCAGTGCTCTTCTACATCCGCATAACTCCATAACGTATTAGCGATCGGTTTTGCACACATTTGTTTGGAGACGGTCACATCAGAGGCTTCAACTACTCTGTCTGTATGATCGGACCCAAGTCCAATCCAATAACCGTCCTCTAATGACACAATGATAAATTCAACTTCACCACTTGAATTATTACCAATGACCTGAAATTCGTGCTCCATAGTCAGCTGGTCAACAGTACAGCGATAATAGGTGGGTGTTTTTGAAGGCCGGGAAATACCAAGTTCTTGAAGCTCCGCAATATGAGCTTCCATCGCCTCTATGTTCCGACCGGTCCAGCCAGCAATGACAACATTATTAATAGTAATAGTTCTGGCGTCTTCGCCGTTCATCAAAAATTCTAATTTCTTACTTGCAGTCATAAAAAATATTCCATCAAAAAATAGAAAGTTCACTTTTAGTCACATCATATTGATTAGGCAATGCAAAGAGTGAGATTTATTTTTCCCATATTAAAAAAACTATACATCAGATTTTCGGCACCTGACGCCGACGTATGTTGACCTGAGCTAAACAGGCTAACAAACCTAATTCCTATACGATTACAGGGGATGATGGGCCAATGTGAAATATAAATCTAATATTGATGTTTTGCCAGAGAGCCTTCACGCTTCCAAATGTAGATGCCACTAGCGACTATGAGACTTCCTCCTATGCCAATAGCTGTGGTCAATGGGTCGGCAAACAACGTAACGCTCAGCATTAGTGACACCAAAAATTGTGAGTATAAGAACGGTGACAAGACAGATGCTGTGGCATATTTAAAGCCTTTGATCAGGGCAAGATGCCCAATCGCACCAAGACTACCTTGCGCGCACATCAATAGAAATTCATATACATTTGGTAGCCTCCAAAAAAATGGCACCAAAACAATCATCACAATCACGCCGACAAGGGTGGAATAAAAAAGTGTTGTATACGCATTATCATGCCCCTGCAGTGCCCGGGTCTGTATAAGAAATATTGACAGCATGGTGGCCGTGAACATAGGCAATAATATTGCCCATTTGAAATCCGTACCAGGTTGGGCAATAATTAAGACTCCGCAGAAAGCGGCTATAACGGCAAAATACCTTCTAATGCCAATCCTTTCGCCCAGGAAAATACCCGATATAAAAGTAACCAAAACTGGTGCCATGTGTTGCATTGCCGAGGCATCTGCCAATGGTAAATATTTTAGAGACGTGTACATCGCGAAAGTAGCCGCAAAGAGTGCAAAGGAGCGCTGAAGTTGCATTTTTGGCCGTTTAGTTTTGAAGATGTCGCGTGACTGTGTAGTTAGAAGATAAACTATAACAATAAGCGCATGAAAGAAATAACGGCTCCAGATCACTTGAATGGGATCAAAAAACCCAGTGAGATGCTTGCTGATCCCGTCCATAAGCGCCATTGCACTACCGGCTATAATTGTTAAAAAGATGCCAAGGGTTATAGATTTTCTTGCCGGCTGACCTTCAGCTATATGCATCAAAAATTTCAAAGACGAGACATAATACACTCAACATTCCACCAAATCCAATTAGCATAATTTCTAACATATTGAAGGGTTAACTCTTTCGTAAAGATGGATCCTCGAGCGTTGTATCTTGATCCAATGGTGAATTGTCAATAGCATCCTCAAGAGAAAACTCCTCAACCCATTCTTCTGGTGGACGAGCCACATCATTGGGGCCAACTTGATCCAAACCCCAAAATATTTCCAACCAATGGCCGTCGGGATCTAGAAACTCAACAGCAATTTGCACGCCTGCGCGCCGTCGACCCTCAAATTGAATACTAACATTATGCTTTTTTAGATGCTCCCGTGCCCGCATAACCTCGTCTAATGTATCAACTTCAAAGGCCATGTGATGCATCTCAATATTCTTTGAGGGTTGATTAACCCCGCCAACCAAAGCCACACCATGATGATCATTATTGCATCGCATAAAGACCATTTTCCCCTTAATCATACTGTCAGGGCAAACATCGGAGATTCGAAAACCTAATACATCTGTATAACATTGTACTGACTTTTCAATATCCTGACAGCGCAAGACAACATGACCAATTTTCGTAATGTTAAAAGGTAAGTCTTCCGGAGTAGTCCGATTCTTTAACGCCTGCATTTCCAGGCTTTGAATACCCTCAACATCAATCACACCTCTCGGCATACTAACAACTCCCTTCTGCAATAAAAACGACGCCCTCATAGAGCTTACGAGCAGTTCGCATAAAGCCTGAACGCTTTAGATTTATTTCACCATCCACAATTTCGACTTCAATATCAACCTCCATACCACCGCTTGGATGTTCGATAAGGAACCGAGTACCTAAATCATCAACATTACCAGCAATTTGAGCTGCCGGCGTCCCTGGAATGAGACACGCCGTCGCAACCGTTACAGCTGCAAAAACTCCAATAGCTGAATGGCACCGATGGGGAATGAATGAGCGAGTCGAGATTACACCGCCGTTCTTTGGAGTTGAAACCAATGTCATTTTGGGGACTGTTTTATCCGAAACATCCCCGAGATTCATCATAGGTCCAACCTGCAACCTAATACTCTCAAGGCGAGCTTTAAGTACTTCATTGGCTTCTAACGTCTCAACTCTCTCAGTACCTTTAATGCCAAAATCAATAGCTCGCATGACCACTATTGGCATGCCATTATCAATACAGGTCAATTGTATACCATCAACCTCATCAACATTATTTCCAGTTGGCAAAAGCGAGCCACAAACCGAACCAGCAGTGTCTAAAAAATTCAATGGAACAGGAGCTGCAGTTCCCGGCACGCCATCAATTACAGCATCTCCATCGTAAGACACTTCTCTGCCAGGAGTTTGAACGCGTACAATCGCCTTATCGCCACTATTAACCATTAGCACAATGACTTCTGTTGTTGGGTCACTGGCCAACATTAAGCCTTTCTCAATTGCAAATTGGGCTACGCCGGCCAAAATGTTACCACAGTTTTGGCCGTAGCCGACAACGGGTTGATCAACCACTACCTGGGCAAAAAGATAGTCTATATCGACACCGGGCTGATCAGATTTACCAACAATGGCGACTTTACTGGTAAGCGGATTAGCACCACCTAAACCATCAATTTGGCGATCATCGGGCGAGCCCATAACTTGCAGCAGCACCTTCTCCCGTTCCACCTCATCACTTGGAAGATCAGACTTAAGAAAATAAACCCCTTTGGAGGTGCCACCTCTCATCATCGTGCATGGTATCGACTTTTGCATGTTACTGCTCAAACCCATAAAGTTGTTGAGGATTATCAACAAGAACCTTTTGCCGCAAAGCTTCATTCGGCGCGAAAAATGCCAGCAAATCAACCAAATCACCATCATTCGGCATATCGCCACTTATATTAGGATGCGGAAAATCTGTTCCCCAAATCGCTCGGTCAGGGGCTACTTCTAATAGTTTCTGTGCAAATGGCACCCCATCATAGAACGGGGCGCCAGTAACGGAGATGCGTTCTAAACCACAAACCTTAACCCAGTAGTTTTCATCTTTCATAAATTCTAATAGGATCTTAAACGACGCTTGTTCAACACCCTCAGATGCGATGGGACGTCCCATATGATCAATTACAATCCGTATATTAAGTTCTTTAAGTAGTGTCTTATATTCTAACAAGTCTGCTGCATCAAAATGTAATACCAAGTGCCAATCTAGCCCACGAATGATATTTACCGTTCGACGCAAAAAATCTATATCAGGAGCACCACCTAAGTGTTTAACAAAATTAAAGCGTACGCCGCGAACACCACCTTCATGGAGACCTTCGAGGTCTTTAGCGGTTGTATTTTCATCTATATGGCAGACGCCACGATATTTTCCATCACTGTTAGCAATTGCATCTAGCATCGCAGTATTATCTGGACCGTGGCAACTCGCCTGCACAATAACCGCTCGATCAATACCTAAAAATTTGTGTAGCTTTTTTAAGACATGGCGTGATGCATCCGGCGGGGTGTATGAGCGGCTGGGATGATACGGAAATATATCGCCTGGGCCGAATACATGACAATGCGCATCACAAGCCCCGCGCGGTAATTTTAAACCAGGCTTTCGCGGATTTGGATCAGGTGGTTGGCAGGACTTATAAGGTTCAGCCTCACCACCTACGGAGGGCATAAATTACGACGCCCCATGGACACGGTTCAAAAAATTAAGCGTCCTCAAGCGCGCCTCTAGCGTAGCGTCTTCAACATAAAAATTTGGTCGCTCATCGTTCGCAAAGGCATGCCCGGCATTATAAATATAACTCTCAGCATCCGGAATATTCACCTTTAGCTCTTCTATAATCTCAGGTGGAGAGTGCTGATCGTTTGCACCAAAGTGAAACAAGGTTGCGCATTTAGCACCACCGGCTGCATTATTTGTTAGCATTGTTCCATAGTAAGCAACCGCTCCCTTAAGATCTAAAATGCCAGCCATCCGCGCCGCGGCACCACCACCCCAACAAAAACCAACAATCGAAACACCCTTGTTACTCTCAACAGCTGCGACAGACGCTGTGACATCATTCAGTACAACATCAGCATTCAATTGTTTCGCCATAGCTTGAGCGCCCTCCATATCATCAAAAGATAATACAGTTTCTGGCGTGATACGATCATACATAGCAGGCAGAATCGTATCATAGCCTTGCCCCGCCCAGTAACGGGTAACATTCTTAAGTTGCTCGGTCATGCCAAAAATCTCTTGCAAGACAACCAGACCACCCTTGACATCGTCGCTAGGTGTTGCGCGGAAAGCATCAAAAGTGTGGCCATCGGAAGCTTTTACTTTAATCATTTTTTCTAACATTTTTATCTACCTTGATGTTAAATTTGAATACGATAATAATCATTAATAATGCGGCAAATGCAATAGCCTGATAACGAAACTACAACCCATTATAATCAGAGAATCTTTCCACTCTATTTGGGAGCATGGTGATGTACCTTATGGCGCTCCGCTTTTTCATAGTGTTGACGGATAAGGTCAATCCCTTCCAACCGTCAAGGACGCCTTTAATAATAGAAGGATGAGGCATCTTTTCTGCATGCGCACGTGCGTTCTCTCCACTAAATTTTAAGTTCTCTGGCGCTGAAAAAAATCTACGATAATTCGAGCGTATCATAAAAAAATTAATCGCTACTCAGCTGCTATTGCTAGCTCCGCATCATCAAGCGCCTTTAACACTTTAGGTGGCGACATCGGATGATCACGCATCCTAACGCCTACTGCATCATGGATCGCATTTGCGATCGCAGCTAATGGCGGAATTATAGGCACTTCACCGACGCCTCGAATTCCATAAGGGTGATTGGGGTTTGGCACTTCTATAATCTGTGTTTCGATAATAGGAATATCCGATGCCACTGGCATACGATAATCAAGAAAACCAGGATTAATCATGACGCCCTTATCGTCATAGATATATTCTTCGTTCAATGCCAGGCCAATACCTTGCACAGCGGCGCCGTGAAACTGGGCTTTAACATAATCAGGGAAAACGGCTTTGCCCGCATCCTGAATTATTGTGTAACGTAACACTTTTACGGAACCTGTCTCCCTATCGACATCAACATCAACAATATGCGTGCCGAAACCCGGCCCACCACCGGTCACATTAATTTCAGCATGACCGGCAATCGTTCCTCCGTAAAACCCGGCCTTCGCTGCTATTTCGACAATTGAGAGAGGTTCAAATTCTCCAACGTTGGAGCCAGCAGGGCGAGCTTGGCCATCTTCCCAGACCACCTGATCCGGATCTACCTCCCAGATACGTGCAGCTACTTCACACATTCGAACGATTGCATCGCGACTGGCCTTCACCGCTGCCATAGTGCCTGCAGCCGTACCACGACTACCTGCCGTCGTGAAGTTGAAGCCAAGCGATGTAGTATCACTCTGTATAGCTTTAACATTCTCAAACGCGATACCCAATTCTTCGGCTATAACTTGAGCATATGCCGCACGCATGCCACCTGCCACGTCAACTGTCCCATAAATAAAAGAAGCCGTTCCGTCTTGGTTAATGTTTAGAGTAGCAGAGGTTTCCATACCCAAAGTATTCCAGAACCCAGTGGCTATACCACGGCCCTGATTAGGCCCAAGCGGCACTTTCATATGACTATGCACCTTGGCAGCTTCAAGTGTTTCAATATAGCCTATAGGGCCTAATTTGGGTCCAAAGTGAGTCTGTGTCCCTTCCTTCGCCGCATTTAAGAGACGAATATCAATTTTATCCAAATTGAGTTCTTCAGCGATCTCATCAATTACAGTTTCAACACCGAAGGCAATCATCGGCGCGCCTGGTGCCCGATACGCGGCTACCTTGGGGCGATTACAAACAACATCATTGCCTATCACTAGCACGTTTGGAATATCATAACGCGTAAAGACGGTCGGAGTACAAAGCGGCAATGATGAACCCGGGAAACAACCCGATTGGTAATTCAACGTTGCATGAGCAGCGGTTATCTTACCTTCCTTGGTCACACCAATCTTAATAATTATATTAGTACCCGACGTTGGGCCCGTCGCGCGAAAAACTTCACCCCGGGTCATGGTCAGCTTAACTGGCCGTCCCGACTTTTTTGATAACATCACTGCTAGCGGCTCAAGATAGATACTGTTCTTTCCACCGAAGCCCCCACCTAACTCTGCCGGTGTGACTTTGACGCGAGAAACATCCATTTCTAAAACTTTTGAGAGTAACGCCCTGATCAAAAAATGCCCTTGGGTACCAGTCCAAACCTCCGCATCACCTCCATCCGTGTAGTTTGCAATACTCGATTGAGGTTCAATATAGCCTTGGTGCACGGCTTTTGTATGGAATTCACGCTCAATAACCAAATCCGCCTGACTGAAACCCTCCGTAACATCTCCGAGAACACTCTTCAGCTGGGCAGCAATGTTTGATGGCTTCTCTGGCGCTGGATCAATCCCTTTAGTAAATTGCTCCTCATCTAACAGAGGTGCATCTGGTTGCATGGCTTCGACGACATCAATAACATGAGGTAGCACTTCATAGTCTACTTTGATTAGTTTGAGTGCTGCCTTGGCTACTGATTCACTTATAGCTGCCACAGCAGCCACAGGGTGTCCGTCGAACAAGACTTTCTCGCGAGCCATAAAGGTGCGCGTAACATCTCGGAAATTAACCATAATCTCGCCTGCAGCCGCATGCAGAACAGGCATATCCGAAAAATCAGCGCTGGTAACTATTGCTTTCACACCCGTCAATTTTGCAGCTTTAGTTGTGTCAATAGATTTGATACGGGCGTGCGCATGTGGACTTCGCAGTACTTTGCCAATCAACTGCCCCGGCAGATTAATATCAGCTGCATAACGGGCCTTACCCGTCACTTTATCGACAGCATCAGGTCGAACTGTGGGGTTCGTTCCAACAATTTTAAGATTTTTTTCTTCGTAAGGAATTTGGGTCCCAAAGGGTGTAGGTTTCATTCCCATAATTTAGGCTCCTCTCATTTCTTTTGCGGCATCAAGAACAGCCTCAATAATATTCTGATATCCAGTGCAACGGCAAAGATTGCCTGCTAAGCCATAACGTAGTTCTTCTTCGGTCGGATCTGGATTTTTTTCTAAAAAACTACGTGCAGAAATCAAAAGGCCTGGTGTGCAAATACCACATTGCAACGCAATGTGTTCAACAAATTTACGTTGCAAAGGGTGCAATTCATCACCGTTTGCCATGCCTTCTATAGTCTCAATCCTCTTACCTTGGGCTTCAACACCAAGCACCAAGCACGAGCAAACCAGAACACCATCAACTGTAACGCTGCAAGCACCACAATCGCCGGTACCACAGCCTTCTTTGCTACCAGTTAAATGTAACTCATCCCGTAAGACATCCAGTAACGTCTCGCCGGGCTCGCACAAAAAGTCTACTTCATCACTATTAATAGTGGAGGTTATATGGACCTTTTTCATTATTCTTGTCCTCTCATTTGGGCACGTTCCAATGCAATCTCTGCTACCCTGCGTGCCAAAACACCAGCAACTTTAATTCGATATTCTTTAGTCCCACGCTTATCGTCAATGGGCCGGCAAGCGGCACATACAGCGGCAGACAAATTAGCGACAGCAGAAGCATCGAGCTTAGTGCCAATGAGCACATTTGCTGCTTCTTCCACCAACAGGGCTTTCTCAGCAACAGCTCCAAGTGCTACTCGCGCGTGTGTGCAGACACCACTATCATCCAAAGTGATATTCATACCCACGCCGACGACAGCAATATCCATTTCAGTCCGAGGAGTGAAGCGCCGATACGCTCCGCCTGAGTTTGGCATTTTCTTAGGTAATGAAAAGGAAACTATAAACTCATCTTTTTCCAAGGATGTTTTAGCGGGACCTATGCCAATATCCTCAACAGCAACTTCTCGCGTACCATTTGAACCCAAAACTATTGCGGTAGCACCAGCGGCTATCAAAGCAGGCACGCTGTCAGCTGCCGGGGAGGCATTGCAAACATTACCGCCAATTGAGGCCCGGCCCCTAACTTGCAGCGAACCAATCAACTTAACACCGTCCATGATACCTGGCCAAGTTTGACAAAAATCCGCATGATCCATTAACTCTACACCACTTACCGCTGCTCCTATCCGATAACAGCCATCAACTTTTTCAATGGTACGCAATTCACTTATATTTTTGACATCAACAATGAGCTCTGGCTCTATTAAGTCCAAATGCATTTGCACTAGCACGTCAGTACCACCGGCAAGAATTTTAGTGCTATCTCGCGCCTCTGCTAAAAATGCCACAGCATCTTCAAGTGTATCAGGCGACTCATATCGCAAATCCGTCATTAGGTCATTCCTTCTGTAATAATCGTTCAGCAATCTCTACTATAACTCAATTTTATGCAAGATTTGCTAGAAAAATTAAATCAAATTGCAGAATCTAATTACCGTAAAAACGTGGGAATAAAGCTAGAGCATTTTCACGGTATATATTTTTCCGTAAAGCATCATCAAATCCACCAAAGGTCTCAATACCGTTAATTGTATCTTGAATAACGTTAATTCTGTCTATAGCAAAAGGATAATCAGTACCAAACAAAATTTTATCAGGATCAGCAATTTGCATGAGTGCCTCTAGAGTTTCTGGCTCGGAGGCTTGCGCTACATCATAGTAAATGCGTTTAAGATAAGTTCGCACACCTTGCGGCACCTTATCTTGAAACTTTGGCATAGTTTCTAATTTCAATAATCGATAAAGAATACTCGGAACGATGCCCCCAGAATGAGGGATATACCACTTAATGCTTGGGTAACGCTCCATCACTCCCGTCGCAAGAAGATTCGCAATAACACGACCAGTTGCAGCCACTAATTCTACATAACCACTTGGAAAGCTATATTGCATATAAGAGGCATTCATTGGACGCACTGGATGAACAAAAACTACTGCCCCACGCTTATCTAGTTCCTGATAAAACTCCTCAAAATCAGGCTCTCCCAAATAAATATCATTATAATGAGAGACCAGTCCCAAGCCATCTAATTTTAATACATCAAGCGCATACTCAACTTCTTGGCATGCAGCTTCTATGTCCGGCAAGGGAACCAAACCTAAAGAGGCAATGCGATTGGTCGACAGGCCAGAAAGCTCAGCGAAACAATCATTACAAATCCGAACAAGCTTACGAGTAAAATCAATATCACCAAAATAAGTGCCCGGAGAGGATATACTTACCGTGACGGCATCAATCTCATGAACCGCCATTTGTTCCAACATTCGAGGCAGGCTCCACTCAGGCCAAGGTCGCTCTGCACTGCCACGAATACCTTTGCTATCAAGCGCCGCGACATATTCATCAAAAAGAACATGCTGGTGAGCATCAATCCTTCTGATGGCCTGAGTGATGGGCACTAATACCCAATTGACGATACATCGATGATGTAGCGTCCACCTTTTTTAAGTACTTCTTCGCCGCGTTCTAGGGCCTTCATGAATTCATCAACATCAGAGATCGGTCCTTCGCCTTCAAAGCCCTGTGCTTTAGCAAAACCTACAATATCTGGCGTTGGCTCATCAAGGCGCTGACCAATCCAACGGTTCTCAACCGGCCGGTCCCGAGCAATTGCGACGCGTTCCTGATGGAGCTCATCATTAAAGTAAGATCGATTATTGGCAATAACGATCATCAACGGCAGTTCCATATGCGATGCTGTCCAAAGCGCACTTACCCCCATCAGATAATCACCATCGCCCATAACGCTAAGCACGAGCCGGCCTGAGTCTTTTAATGCTAAGGCAGTGCCAACAGCAAGTCCGGGTCCAGCACCGACGCCACCGCCGCCATCTTTACCCATATAATCCAAAGGCCCGGAAAAATGACAGGCGGCCCCAGACCAACCTATTGGTGCCTTGGCTAGCGTAACTTCGCGTGTTCTAGAAAATCCAGCAACAACTTCTGCCATCTCCCGGCGGCTCATAGGTTCGCCGCTTTCTGATTTTTCATATTGACTAGGTACATCATTCCAATGGACCGGCGTGTCGGTCGGTGCAGCCTTATTCTCTCCGCCAGTTGCCTTAATTCTTTTTAGCAATTGGCCTACGAGTGTATCAGGATCACTCAAGACATTAATGTCAGTTGCTGGCAGAGCGTGATAATCCATCACCCAACCATTGGCCATATAAGTCTCTAGCGAACATTGGATAACCTTTTTATTGATCGGTTTTTGGGTTTGTTTGTCACCTAAGCACATATCCAAATAACCAGCCAGATCGAGCCAATCCAAACTAAAAATAAGATCGGCTTTACTCAGCAAACCTGCGTCAACCTCAGCGGGCCGCTCGCCGCTCGCTGGTAGAACATGCAACGGGTGTTCTGTTGGAAAGGCTGCTGCATTATGTAAACTCGACATTACGACCAGCCCCAACGCTTCGGCTAAAGCGACCCGTCGGTCCCAATCGTCTTGATCGCGCGACACACGCCCGGCCAACATAACCGGAAATTTTGCAGCTTTTATTGCGGTTATTACAGCATCCAAAGTTTCTTCAGAAGCCGCGGGCGGGGATGCCTCTTTAAAACGTTCAACCGGCGGAATGGTAATCTCGCCTTGAATTTCAGTTTCCTGCATTTCAACGTCGAGACAAACATAAGTCGGACCAAAAGGTAGTGTGCGGGTAATTTGATTTGCCCGTAGCACCGACTCTACAGCAGCTTGAGCTGATTGTGGCTCGTCATCCCATTTAGTGTAATCACGGATCATCGATGCCTGATCTTTGGTAGTGTGAATCCATTCAATCCAAGGACGGCGCTTATTGGCATCAATTGGTCCATTAGCGCCAAAAATTAGCATAGGGGCTCTATTGCACCATGCATTAAAAATCGCCATTGTTGCATGCATCAGCCCAACATTAGAATGCAGAGCAACCGCCATCGGTCTATCAGTAGCAGTCCCATAACCGTCCGCAATGGCTACACAATGTTCTTCGTGCAAACAGACAACCATTTGCGGTGAAGAGTTACCTAAATAGTTAACAATGCTGTCATGAAAGCCACGATAACTCGCACCGGGTACCAAAGCGATATAGTCGTATCCCAAACTCCTGGTAACTTCGGCAACCGCGTCACTTCCATATTTCATCACCGGATTGCCAATATTCTCTGGCCGGTCGATTTTTATCGTTTCATTTGAGCTCATTTTTTGCATTTCCCATTTGTAAAGTTAACATTTTTTCCATTACTTAGAATACTTATTCTTGACGCGGGCATAATTTAAGAACCTCACTTACATACTCAAGGTACCACTGCCATTACTACCAACCTATTTATCATAGGAACTTTCTAGACTTTAAAGACCTTGCTTAGTTCTTTCGGAAATAATTCTTCTGGCTCGACTTTTCTATGACAAACACCCTGCTCATAAGCATAGCGTAAGAAAGCTTCTAAGGTTGTGCGATTGGGCTCCAGTCCATAGGGGAAAAAATCATCCCCAAAAATTTCTTTAGTTCGCTCCGCAGCCTCATAACACCATGCAAATGGAAAGCGTGTTGCAGTAATCTCTTGCGCCCGGTAGACTGAGTTATCTTTGGCTTGGGTGAACGCTTTATATAAGTTCATCGCAATCCAAGGGTTTTCTTCATAGACATCACGCCGTATAGCCAAAATATGCATAATTGGAAAAATTTTTGTGTCTTTGTAATAAGCCTCTTCCACTTCCCGGTAGTTTGGAATAAGTCGGCGAATACTGGGATCGCCTTCTTCAAAAGGCAATGGCGCATGAGCCGTCATCGCTGCATCAATATCTCCGTTCAACAGCATTTCGGTCAGAGATTTGTCCGTAACTGGTGTCAGGTTAACCCCATCAGGCAATTTTAACTTGACCTTTTCTTCTCGGCCCACTTGGTTAACACCTGATTGAAACCACTCTATATCCCGTAGAGAAATACCGATTTGATCGACCAACCAACCACGAGTATAAATCGACGCAGTCTGTGCCCATTCTGGAATACCAATTTTTTTACCTACCAAGTCACCAGGCTTTTGGATGGTACTATCTTCTCGCACATAAATGGATGATTGCCTAAACACCCGCGATGGAAACACCGGCAGACCAATAACCTTGCCGTTATCTTGCGAAATGAACGATACAAATTTACCAAATGACATTTCAGATAGCTCCCATTCCTGGAAGTTTACAAACCGCGCAAATATTTCTTCAATCTGAAGATTTAAGTAATTAATATCGATACCCTCAACCGGCACGGTGCCATCTGTAAGATCACGAAAATGATCATATTCACTAGAAGCAAAGTTGAGGCGTAGTTTGGTCATTTATATTTCCTTCTTCTTTTTAAAGTAGATCTCGAATGGCTTGCATGACAGCGTTCGCTCAGATCAATGCATATTTTCGCCGCCATCAACATTGATGGTCTGACCGGTCATAAAATCACTCGCATCGGACGCTAAGAACATCACAGTTCCCACCAGATCATCCGGAACCTGCGCACGTTTAAAAGCACGCTTTTTGTAGCGATCCCCAGAATTAGCCAAATATTCCGGCGTACTGGTGGCGAGTTGGGTCTCGCTTTCGGTAAATCCGGGTGTAATCGCATTAACGTTAATATTGTCAACACCGACCTATCTTGAAAGCGAACGGGTAAAGCCAATCACTCCGGCTTTTGAAGTGCTATAATGTAGCCGAAATGGTGCCCCCGACCAAAACCGGCTAGAAGATATATTGATAATTTTTCCGCTTTCCTGTTTTTTCATCTGTTCATAAACCGCCCGGCAGCACAAAAACATACCGCGTAAATTAACGGCCATAACCCGGTCCCATTCCTCAATATCAATTTTGTGCCAGGCCTTACGCTCTAAGGTGCTCATGAGTGAGGCATTGTTGACCAACACGTCAATCCGACCATAGGCTTTTAGGGTAGCTTCAGCCATTGCCAAAGTTTTAGTTTCATCTGAAATATCAGTTGTAATGGCAATCGCATCGCCCCCCGACTGGACAATTTCAGCTGCTGCGGAATCGCCCTCCGGCCCAGCAATATCCGCAATGACAATTTTAGCACCAGCTTTGGCAAAAGCCTGGCTATAAATTTTTCCAATACCTGTGCCGCCACCAGTTATAATGACAACCCGTCCTGCTAAATTAAAGTTACTCACGCAATAACTCCTATACCTTCTGGTTTTGATCCTGCAACAGAAACTCGGCGCAGAATAAGGGTTTCCGCCGCATCAAAATTTGTCCGCGCATGTTGCGATGCATAATTATCCCACATAACGAGGTCGCCAACCTCCCAAATATGCTCATAAATAAAATCTGGCGATTCAGCATGATCAAATAAAGCATTCAGAATTACTTCACTTTTCTCCAAGTCTATCCCATCAATATGATGGCTCATCAGACGACTAGTAAAGAGCGCAGGCTCCCCCGTTTCGGGATGTTTTATAACCAGCGGATGGATAAATTGTGGTGCATCCGGATCATAAGCATCACTCGGCACAGTTGGATTGCGGTCATAATCATAAACATTAAATACTTTAAGCTGGCTGATTTCGACTTTTTTAGTATCCTGTAGCGCCGCACAGGCTTTAGCCGTATTCAAGAACAATGTATTCCCACCCTTCTTAGGGATTTCTAAAGCATACAACAGGGTCCCTTTGCAGGGTATCTCATAATAACTTTGATCATTATGAAAATTCATCTCGCCGTCCGGCAGTATGCCTGGCTTACCATTCACAGGACGATTGGCAACGTGCATAACGGCCTGATCTTCACCAACAAGATGGGTTGCGGAACGCACAACTTGGAGGTCGCCAAACAACTTCGCAAAGTTCATCTGATTTTTATCAGATAAACTTTGGCCCCTAAAAACTATAACTTTGTAAGTGAGCCATACCGAAAAAATTTTCTCCCATGATTCAGATGAGAGATCGTGGGAAAGGTCGACCCCTAAAATTTCAGCACCAAGTGCTTCAGAAAGTGGCTTAATTTCCATCTCACAGTTTCCTTACGACGCTTTGGTAACTTCATTTGCATTTGTCTCAAAGCCACTCTCTGACCCTAGCAACCGCCACGGCTCTTTGAGGCTCTCTTGCCAAAGCAATGATTCCATATAAATCATCAAAGGTTGGTCCTGAACAGTCAACTCGTAGACCTTATCATCGTAAGACGCGTGGTTGTGCACACCCCATCCTGGAGCTGACAACATCAAATCACCGGCCTTCCATTCATAACGCTTTTTGTCGACAACTGAATAGCCACTGCCTTCAAAATAATAATTGATGGCTGACGAGGTGTGACGATGTGGTCTATCCACAATACCGCCTGGACGAATTGTAATCGTCGCAAAAAAATTGGGTGTGATCCCATTATGACGTCCAGTAGCTGGATTCCACATCATATATAATCGACGTCCACGATAATTTTTATCCAAGGAACCGAGTTTCTCTAATTCGGACTCAACCCCCTCCCATGGCCAATGAAGTGCTTTTGTTTCAACCGGCTCAGGATTTACGAGAACTTCATAAGGCATCAAGAATGCACCCTCATTACCAAGCGGTACAATTTTATCAGACCTATTATAAAGCGGGTTTTCATCTGTCTCACCGCTATCCGCCACTGTTCGAAGAACCATTTCGGCAGCATTATCCTCAACGATATGGACGTTCAATTTCTCCAACATCGGTGCATTACTGTAACAAAGCCGGGCGTGGATCTTGTCTGAATTATTAATATGCCGATACGTCGTCATCGATGGAAAATTCCAGGTATCATAACGCGCATAATTAATTCTCTTGCC
>MEHZ011444839.1_pt1 | contig 16668 bp, 12 predicted proteins | sample 897221 | NCBI WGS metagenome assembly MEHZ01 (sample SAMN05514161, study PRJNA337945) | marine metagenome | isolation source: marine surface water | place: Arctic Ocean | collected 2007-12-13
TTTACAGGGGGGCGACTTACTAGTCTCTCGGGTGCTATAGTACTTTACCTAACACCTAATCTGGATTGGTATAATCTACTGGTTATCTGGTCGGCTATAGTCGTGGGGTGGAATGTTTGTCTTATTGTCTATGGATGGTTCAATTAGACGGATGTATCCCCCTCACCTTGTATAAATATTTTTAATTCTACATAGGACTCCACCGCCAACACCGCCTAACATGTAAAAAATTTTGATAACTACTCTTATCCCCATGTTTAGTATTAGTTTACCAACCAAAGTTCAACTACAACCACCTACACAATGAAGAATCAACAGTTCGCTCAGCAGATGGCAATGGCCTTCGAGGCCGCCCTTCGCGAAGATGCAGACAACTTGTGCCTTGTGGGAGAAGATATTCAGAAGGTCATGAAGCATTTCACTCAGACGAGTGAGTCCCTTCTCGGACACGCTCCTCGCCCCCGTGGCCAGTCTCCCTACCAGTACTGGAAGGGACTCCACAAGGCGGGTGTGGCGAAGGTTCATCCCACTGCTACCTACAAGGAGCTCAGTGTCATCCTGAAGGGACAGTGGAAGGTTATGAGTCAGGAGGAGCAGGAACCCTTTGTCAAGGGTGCCCACGCCATCAAGTTTTCCCAGTGGGAGGCAAGTCCCCCCCATACTCCTACTTCCGAGGAGGAGCCTGTGAAGTCCAAGACCACCCGCAAGCCCCGTAAGAAGGGGCGTTCGCCATATCAGACCTACAAGGCGATGGAGAAGACCTCCTTCCAGCTCCAATATCCAGATGACGACTACAGCAGTCTCAGCAAGAAGATGAAGGAGGCGTGGGATGCACTCGATGCGAGTGACCAGGTCAAGTACGAGACCCCCCAGGAGGATTCTGGGGGAGAGTCGGATGTATCTAGCCCTACGGCCGACGAGGAGGCAGCTGCCCATACGGTCGAGGAGGAGCCTACTAGCCCTAGTGCACAGGAGGAGCCTACTAGCCCTAGTGCACAGGAGGAGCCTACTAGCCCTAGTGCACAGGAGGAGCCTGCTAGCCCAAGTGCACAGGAGGAGCCTGCTAGCCCTCTGGTCGTGATGGAGGCTTCCGCTCCACTCCCTCCTATCCTCAAGGCCAAGGCTATGGCTAAGGCCTTGGGCAAGAAAAAGTTCCAAGGGGAGGCTCCTGAGGAGCAGCCTACAGACAAGAAGTCTAAGCGCAAGCCTCGTGTGCGCGGTTGCTCACCCTACCAGGCTTGGAAAAAGCAGCATCGCCAGCAGTTCACGGAAAGCAACCCGGATGACGACTACAGTGGTCTTAGCAAGAAGATGAAGGATGCGTGGGATGCACTCGAAGAGCAAGAGAAGGCGCCCTACCTAGAGGAGTCGAAGAAGGTACGTGCCTCCTCCAGCCCAGTTGCATAAGGCTCCCTCCCCTACAATAAACCCAAAATAAACCCAAAATAAACCCAAAATAAACCCAAAATAAACATTCTTTTTTTATCCATTAAAATTGATATGTTGTGAGGTAGTATATATCACTACACCACTACTCATTTATAATGTTAAATATGTCTACTCGTTTGACTGACACAGCGGAGCTGCAGCCGGACGCCGTGAACGCGCTGGTGCAGGATCCGAGCGGGCGCACCGAGGACGAAAATTTCCACGGGAAAGATCCCGGCAGTGCAAGAGAAGAAGACGTTGCGCGGTCGTCGGCGTGGCGACGCTTTACTCTCATATGCAAACCCGAGCAATCGGGGAAAACCTTCGTCATGATTAAGATGATTAACGAAGACTTAACCGATGACATTGATAAAGAAAAAACTGTTATTAACTTTATCTTCTGTGATAACAGCCTTCTCCTCACCAAGCAAACAGCTGGGCGCATAGCAAGTGATGTACACAAACTTCCTGGTGTTGACGAAAACTATATTGAGTTCTCGTCTCGCAATGATGGCACTGCTCAGAGAACTGCAGATGCGGTTGGAATGAAAATTTTATGTGAGAGCGTTACCAACGTTGTGTGTTGCACAAACGGAAGGCGTGTGTCCGACATTTCATCTATTGTGAACCGCATTTACTCCAACCCAGCACATCGGATCAAGTACATTTTCAAGATTTGGCTTGATGAAGCAGACAAGTTCAACAACCACATCAATAAGACTTTCCTTCCTCTCGCCGAGAGAAATAAGAACGTTCACTGCTTCTGTCTCACCGCTACTCCAGGGTCGCTCTTCAACAAGAACCGCTGCATGAACGTATTGCCCCTTCAGGATACTGCAAGTGAAAACTACCATGGTTGGTTGGACAACAATATCCAAATTCGCGAGAACGAGCATGGAGGAACAGAAGGATATGCAATGCAGATTGTAAGGGAGGTGAAGGAGACCAATGGAGGTATTGTGCCACCTGGCACAAAGTGGTACATTCCTGCCGATCACAAGAAATCATCGCACGAAATGATGCGTGATTTGCTTATAGCAAAGGGATTTGCGGTCTTTGTTGTAAACGGAAATGGTCTTGAATTGTCTCTTCCAGACAGAAAGCATGTTATTGAAGATAAGACAAAGGAACTTCAAGTACAAGTTCGCGAGTTGTACCGCGATTACAACCTTTCTAGATTTCCTCTTGCGATCACCGGTTATATTTGCGTTGGTCGCGGCATTAGCATTATGCAAGAGGAGAAAGATTCCCTCGGCGAGTTCATATTTGATTATGGTGTTCTGTCAAACTGCTCAAAAAAGGCGGAGGCATCGCAAAATGCAGGGCGACTCAAAGGTAACTACAAAAACTGGATTGGATACAAACCGCCAACGGTGTTCTGTCCGTCCAAGTTCAATGAAGTTGCAATTGAGTTGGAAGAATGTTCGCGCGAACTTGCCAAGATTGCTTTCGCTCGCGATACAACTGTACCGAGTGTGATAACTAAGACTGAGTTCAAGAGAATTACAAAGACCGACAAATATGAGTGGGACTACTGTGTATTTGAAGATGATCTTTCCGCAAGAAATTGGGCAAACGATTCCGATATTGGGTTGGGCAGGAATATGAAAGCGGATAAAGGTAAAGCGCCAAAAGAATTATGCAAGGATGGAAAAAATCCGACACTGGATTATTTACTCTCTAGAAAAAGTGGTATCAATGACAAGAGTTGGGTGAGGAAAGTTCGGCTAGACACGAATAACATTTGTGTATACTGGAAGAAGGGACCTTGTCCGTCTACATACACAAAACCCGAGAGTATCCAGAGTAAGAGTATCCAGTAGGACCGGTGGACCCACTGAAGGCCCAGACTACAATGCTGTTTATCAGTGGCGTGTTTCGTCCAACTTTTTTTTCGATAAATTTGAGACTGATTATGTGGGGTGTGACTACGTATTATTTACTCAAACCCGGTTTATCTATCACCTACCAAAATGAAGCTACTGCACATCCATCGGTCCAATGTCACTAAGAGGGATCTTCCTAATGACTTTAAACTCTACACAGAGGCGCAACGTGAACTACTTAGTGTAACTATTCCCCACCAGAGTCACCAGGCGGGACAAGACCGCATTGTGAGTGTCAAGGGGATACTCGACCACCCCTCCAACCTACTCCTGATGGCATTGGATGGGCACGGTCTCAATGGACACCACCACTCCTATGTAGGTGGTAACCTAATGCTAAAGAACCTGGGTCGTATACTTCCTCTGATTTACAAGCACCTTAGGGATGGACACCAAGACCGTGTAGAAGCCATCTTGAGGTGGTGCTTTCGTCACACTGAGTCACAGATGTACCAGACTGGTCCCAATCGCAATCGTATTTTCCCCTACGTTTCCGGTGACTCCGGGACTACTGTTTCCGTCGTCCTACTGTTACACATTTCTGGACAAAGGGTGATGGTGACAAGTAATGCAGGTGATAGTCCGATTTACCTGCTAGCCCACGGACAAGAGGCAGTTGAGTGTGGACGGGATCACAACTGTGACAATCGAGATGCAGTAGAAGACTACCTCAAGCACCTTGTGGTTAAACGTCAGTTCCTTGAGAAACAACTTGAGGAGGAAGAGGTGGATCAGAGAAACATTCAGTGGAGGTTGAATGCCCTCAATCCCCGTATCATCTATTGGAACCGCTTCAACACGGACTCCCCCCAGGCCATCAGTGTGCCACAATTCACCGGTCCCGATGGACTCCCCGCCCCCCTACCCGTTTGGAAGTATTCACAGGATGCCGAGGGTACCCCGACAGTAAGTGTCGACTTGGATAGCTATGAGCAAGTATCCCAGTTCTTCCCTATTGGACTACAGAGCCGTAAGTATCCACCGACACGTACTCGTCCTGACGGGCGTGAAGTGTCTCTAGAGGGACGTGAGGCTGAAAACTGGGGTTCTACACTGGTGGGTCGTGGCCAGAATCTACGGGGTCTTGGGGATGAGTACGAACACGAACACGTACCGTGTGACCCCTATGTGTCTATCCAAAACATCAAAGGACCCGCTACACTACTTGTAGCAAGTGATGGCCTTAGTGAACTTGACCATACCCAGGCCTTGATGGACAAATTTGCCTCCTTCCGTCACCACGCCCCAGAGGTAGCTGAAAACTGCATCTACGAACACCTCTTGTCACTAGCAGATAGTGACGTGAACGCCTACTATCCACACAAAATCATCCACTCACAGTGGTATCCTAAGTGGGATGACCTGTCGGGGCTACTTGTCTATCTTGAATAAGTAGGTGGAGACCACTGCAACGCCTAACCCCTAAGAAAATTTGACGGGGATGTAGTGTAGGTAATCTCGTTTCATTCTAACAATCTAAAATTTATTAATTCTTCCGATATGTCTACGTATAAGCCCGGTTCTAAGGATTTCGACCACTCCGGTGCAGGGTGTGGCGGTGCGCAGTGTGGCGACCAGGGGGGCGATACTTCCGTCAATTCTTGGTACGAATACCTCGACAAGATCACCCAGAACCCAGCCCAACTGTGGGAGTGCAGCCTCCCCAGTAAAGTCGTGACCCCAATGACGAAGCCTACCCAGACTGCCGACGACTGGAACAATCGCCTACTCCACCAGCCTCTCGACCGCGACACACCCGATACGGTGGACATCCGCAATGCCCCCAAGACCAAGTCAATCTGGAACACACTCCCCTTCTTTGCTGAGGCAGACCGTGACCACCCCGTGGTGTCCGCCTTTCGCCTGGAGGCACACAAGGTCGCTAAGGCAGAGTACGGGTGTCACAAGTGCGCCGATGCCATCAGTGACCTGGTGATCCAGTTTGGCCCGAACGGCCCCCTCCTCTTCCAGCACAACCCGGACTACTCCACAACGACTCAGCATCTTCACGGCATCTCCCTCAAGATCTGGAAGTGGGTGGGGGTGGACCCTAAGCGCCGTCTCCGTCTTCGCCTAGCTACAGAGCAGCGCCTCAAGAACAACACCTACTGGGGGCCCAGTGCAAAGGATGCTATCCTTGCATCCGCCCTTAGGATCCAGAACCGCCAGGCCGACGCACCTCTGGACCAGCGGGATATGCTTCAGGCACAGTTCCTGGAGAAGATGAGTGAGCTGGAGAACAGGTCCATCCACATCGAGCGCTACCGCCACTACGTCACGCACGCGCACAGCGTCATTCCCAACGGGATCCTCCGCCAGCCCCGCAAGGTACAGATGTGCGATGTGGCCCTCAACAACTACTTCACCAACGCCTACAATCTTTTTGCGAAGCTGACGGCGGCGTGGACCTCGCGCCACTCAGCAGCGGCGGGGCTACAGCGCTTCCACGACATCCACCAGGCCCTCCAGGACGTGACGTACGGTATTGAAAAATTCGGAGAGGCCATCACCCTTCTACTCGAGTCCCTGACGGCGATGGAGCACCGTCCCTTCACCAACCGTCCCCTAGAGGAGCGCATCGCCATAGTAGGCCGCTACCTCGGCAAGGCCAAGAAGGGTCTAGACGGCAACGGCGACAATGGGGTAGTCGTCTTCGCACTCAACCAGGCCAACGGCTCCCTCGCCAACCTCGCTGAGAAGGCCGTCAGTCCGGAGGGCCTCCGGGCCATGATCCAGGACCTGGTGGACCCCATGAAGCGGATGCGTCGCGATGCATCCAAGGTGATTTCCGAGGGCCAGATCTCCTCCGCTGAGAGGGACCTCGGCAACTTTGGGACCGAGTGCGCCACGCTAGAGAGCCTCGAGCGGATGTACCGGGGTACCGGTCGGAAGCGTGTCTGGAAGAAGCAGATCTACGCACCCGACCCCTACCACACTACCGGCCACGGGGGCAGTACCTTTGGGGCACTCCGCCAGGAGACCGAGTCTCACCACCAGAACCGCTACGCACCCCAGTCACCCCAGTGGGATCAGACCCAGGTGGTCCAGTTTGACTCACTCGAGGGTCTGCTGGATGCCGTCGAGCGTGGGAATCAGGTTTGGATCAGTGTACCCACCACAGCCGAGTACGTCACCCTAGTCCACGTGCGAAACGTCGCCGACCCCGAGATGTGGTCGTGTCGCCCCGTCGAGGGTGCGGACCCCCTCGGGTGGTCCTTCAACAAGGGCAGTGCACCTACCAATTGTCCCCGCCAGGATACCTACGTGGAGGTGGTAGGTGGCCACCACCTCAAGGCAGGGTCGTTTGACAACATCATCCTGGTCCTCGAGAACAGTGGGGCGATGCTGGACTGGGCATGTCAGAGGCCCCGCATGGGGTCATGGTGCCTCAGCTCCATGGGGATTCGTAAGCACGGTACTGCAGTCGAGAAGATCAGTCAGTCCGCCGATCCCGCCACCCGGATGCGTCCGTCTGCGCCCAGTGAGACACCCGTCATCGGCCTAGGCTTTAACCACGAGCACAACAAGGTGACCAAGCGGTTTACGTGCCGTGTCAGGGATTCCAAGGGGCACACGGTGAGCATCTACCCCACAGACTACAAGGGTAGTCAGGCAACCTACGTCCCCGTTGTACCCAGTGTAAGGACTACCACTCTCCCACCGAACCCCAGTGGCGCATCCACATACCGCCACTTCCCCTCTGACTTCGGGAGCACCAACGCCCCACGTGGTAAGCCCGCAGCGCACGCGTACGCACCAGCGAGTAGGAACACACATCTCCCACAGTGCACGTCCTGTAGGCAGCTGGTCTCCTCCCTCGCAAAGTTCTGCTCCCTCTGCGGTGCACCACAGTAGGTGGTGTTTCGGAGCCCTTGAATAAAAATAAGTACCCTTGTTGCTATATTTTGGATAAAACATAAAACATAAAACAAACATTTTTTTATGTTTTACAAGACTCGAGTGTCAAGTTGAACAGACTATGGACTGTAATGTACATCCTAGAGTTAAAACCCAATATGACGGCGCCTCCACAAGGTATTCCCTGTAAATGGCTATTCTAAATCTTAGAATCGACAGATTGTAGTCACCCGTATGTGGGTGCTGAAATTGATAAAATAGTGCCTCTATGTGAATTGTCAAGAATGGAGATGCGCGACCGAATCATTTTAGTGTTCCAATAGGTGTAGGATAATGTGTTGAATTCAGAGACAGGTCTGTTGCTGAAAAAAATGAGACATCTGAATACTCGGATCCTCCTTTCATAAATACAGCTACTACATCGAATGTTTAACATCGGAAATCTCCTCACTCAGACGATACAACACCTTCAGACAGGATTACTCCTACGTGCACCACAATTTGAGAACCCCTATGTGAACATGGTTATTATTCCTCTATGTGTAGGTATTCTAGGAACAATTATTACTTGTGGTGGAGAGTATATGGGAAACGCTTGGTCCACATTTAAGACATGGTGGTCGCGTGGTATCTCTCGGTATGCTGCTAAGATTGATTATGAGGGGCGTGTGCAGTATAATTCATATTACACTCAAATTAACCTAGATGAGGGTATGGTAGCCTTCTTTTACTACATCTTTCGTCATCTGGATGATATCAAGGGTCTCCGGCATCTGCGACGGATCCCGCATGGCGAATCGACAGACCTGTCTGATACGGGGAAAACAGAACTCTTTGAGGAGTTCTTTCTAGCCCAAAGCACATCCATTAGGCTTCCCAATGATCTAAGTATTCACCCTCTTATTAATGAAAATTGTAAAGATGACTCAGATACAAACGATAAGAAGGCGGCAAGGACACTATTCTATAGCATTACCGTCGCATGTGACAAACATCGAGACACCGACCTTAATATGAAATATCTTTTGGCGGAATATCATAAGATTCACGAAGATTACCTAGAACACAAACGTCAACAAATGAACAATGGGAAACAATATGTATATATGTACGGTTCAAAAACCAGCGATCAGGTTCAGTTTCACCGGTACCCTATTACAGGAGAACCCAAGCAGATGAAACATATTTGGTTTCCTGCTAAGGAGGGACTACTTCAGGAGATTGAGCATTTTACAGAGAACCCAGAGTTCTATCGTCGTAAGGGGAAGCCCTATCGCAAAGTGATTCTTGCCCACGGTGAACCTGGGTGTGGAAAAACCTCTCTACTGATTGCCCTCACGAATCTCTTGAAGTGCAAGCTTGGCGAGCACCCACGTCAATTGATTCATCTTAAACTGGATCGCCTTACCCGTAAGGATCTCATGGACATCCTGTTTCGAGAGGAGCTTCACGTGGAAGGCACCTTTGAGGGTAAAGTCACTATCCCATTTGACCGGCGTATCTACTATATCGAGGAGATGGACACTTATGATATGACACATCAACGTAAGGGTGGGAATGGTGGGGCAACTGGAGCAAATAGGGCAAATGGGACTGTTGGGACAAATGGGGCAAATTGTAGTGGTGACACACATTCCGAAGGATCTGATACGTCAAGTCTCAGATCTTTCGATATCGTAGGGGACAGTAAAACACCCAGTTCGGATACCAATTCATTGGAAGAAGAAGCGAAGAAGGATCTGTTAAAGAAGATGTTTGGTCCGGCTCCCTCTCCAACAACCGATTCTCTTAAGATTGGAGATTTACTGGAGGCCCTCGATGGCATTCCCTCTATGAAGAATGGAGAACTTGTCTTTATGACGACAAATCACCTAGACAGAATTGACAAGGCCCTTACTCGTAAGGGGAGGGTCAATTACCTGATTGAGTTTAAGCCGGCAACACGCGAGGATACGGCAAAGCAACTTGAGTTTTACTTTGAAGAGAGTATGACTGATGAACTACGTAGGCAACTACCTGAGTGCAAGCATACACCTGCCCATATTGAGTCGGTGTGTGATGGGGTGAATAACCTAGAGGCAGCGGTTCAACAGCTCTTGCTAGATTAAAAAATAAAAAAAAAAGGTTAATTACCTAATGTGTTTTGTATATGTGGATTATCTAACTGATACTTATTAGTAAGACCTCGGTAGGTGGGATGTTATATCATTTATTAAGGTTAGTGACGGTTCTCCTCCAGAGTAGCCTCCCGAAGCTACCAGGCTCTGGTTTTTTGCGCTCACCCCTTACCCGTTTGGAAGTATTCGGATGATGGCGAGGCGACCCCGACAGTAAGTGTCGACTTGGATAGCTATGAGCAAGTGTCACAGTTCTTCCCTATTGGACTACAGAGCCGTAAGTATACACCGACGCGTATACGTGATGACGGACGGAAGGTATCTCTTGAGGGACGTGAAGCGGAAAACTGGGTCGTGGGGATAATTACGAGCACGAACATGTACCGTGTGACCCCTATGTGTCTATCAAATACATCAAAGGACCAGCTAGCCTAATTGTGGCAACTGATGGCCTTAGTGACCTTGACCATACACAGACAAAGAGTGACGTGATGGATACTAAGTGGGATGACCTGTCGGGCCTAGTGGTCTATCTTGACTAAGTAGGTGGAGACCACCGCAACGCCTACCCCCTAAGAAAATTTGACGGGGCCGTCACCTCCCCAATTCCAATCAGATTTAACTGCTGACATAGCAAAAACCTTCCCCACCAACACCAAAATGACCCGCAAGAACGTCGCCTACGAGCGTGCCCGCAAGAAGGACGCCCAGGAGCAGCAGCAGCGGCGGCCTAGGAGGAGTAGCACTAGCGGTCCTGCCCTCCTCTTCGCAAAGGTTGAGGTTGACTCCACCAAGATGGGTCACGTGATCGGCAAGGGTGGTGATACCATCAAGCGGATTACCCAGGAGGCGGGTCCCAACTGCTCCATCTGGAACAAGCGAGGCACCAACACCTTCTTCTTGAAGGCCCCTATCCAGGCTACACTTGACACCGCCGTCCAGATGATCCAGCGGCAGGCCCATAGCCTAGAGGATGATTCCATCGTAACCGGATTCCAGCAGAGGGGTGGAATCCGTGACCTCAAGCGCCAGCGCCGTGAAGAGCGTCTCCTCCGTGAGGGCAACTCTAGCCCTAGCAGCAGCGATACGCAGGAGGCGGCTGCTGCATTCTCCCTCGTGAAGGGGGACTTCCCGGACACCCGCGCTGCTGCCAAGAAGCAGAAGAAGCAGACGAAGGTCAGCTTTGGGGCCGGACGCTTCAGCCTTCTGGTAAATGACTCGGATTCGGATGACACCGTCCCCGAGGAGGAGGCCACCCCCGCTCTCAAGACCACTCCTCTCTCGGGGCCGTGGGCTAACACTCCCGCTGCCATCCACACCGATGAGCCTAAGGTCGATATGACTGTCTCCAAGCCCAGCCACCCTCCCACTATCCTAGAGAAGCCCAAGATGGTCCGTCACTTCACGCAGCGCATGGCGGCCACAGCTACTGACGGCTGGGGTGACTCCTCGGACGAGGAGGAGGAGGACAACTCCGGTCATAAGCCTGACCTCCTTCCCGCATCGGAGTACGAGACTACCGTCTGGGCCTAATTAAGAAAAAATAAAATAAAAAGTATAAAAGTATAAAAGTATAAAAAGTATTTTTATTTTTCACTATGTAGTGAAGTACTGGTGACTCTAGAGCCATTTTCACTATGTAGTTTTTATTTTATGCTACTTAGGGACCGCCGCCTATCTGTCAGAAAAATTTGGGGGGCCTGATGCCTACCATTCTGACACTACCAATTCATGTACCCAACGCATCCACTACATCTTTACAATGAAGACTCACACCAAAAAGCTACTGGCATCCATCATCAAGAGCTTCACTAGGGCAGGCTTTCCCCTCAAACAACATCAACGCGAGGGAGTCCATTGGATGCTGAAGCAGGAGTCACGTCGTGTCGGGGGAGTCCTAGCCGATGATCCAGGACTCGGTAAGACCTTTCAGGCCGTAGCCATGGCACTCACTACACCGAGAAAGGAGGGTCAAACACTCTTCATTGTTCCTACTAGCACACTTGGCCAGTGGAAGGATGCCATCACCTCTATCCTCGGACCCAACACTGTGCATCTTCATCACGGAAGCAACCGTCCCAAGTTTATCCCCTGGACACGCACCGTCCTCACCACCTATGGGATTCTTAAGTCGGAGCCAGAACTCCGCCGCTATAAGTGGGCTCGTGTCATTCTGGATGAGGCACACCTCATCAAAAGTCGCCGTAGTAAGGTATCTAAGGCGGCGATGGAGCTGAATGCACCCTTCCGATGGTGTCTGACGGGCACTCCAGTCCAAAATCGCCACGACGAGACGGCCAACCTATTCCGGTTTGTCCTGGGTAGCAGTGATGCGGACTTCCGGCTAGAGGAAATGATGAAGTCTCACCTCCTACGCCGTAGAAAGGAGGTTGTTCTGGGTGATAAAATCCCCAATCTGACTGTCACCAACACCGAAATTCCCTTCAGTAGCAAGGGAGAGCGTAACTTTTACCTCAAGATCCAGCGCAATGTGAAGCAGGAGTTCCGGGAATTGGCTGATACTAGCCTCACTGTTGGTGAGGAGATGGCCGCTATGTTTGAGCTGTTGCTGCGCCTTCGTCAAACCGCACAACATCCACAAGTGGTGATTGATGGCCTCCAGCGAAAGCACGGTCGTCGTATGCGTCCCTGGACGGGCAGTTGCTCCAAACACGAAGCACTTGTCAAACTCCTCAAGACTCATCCAGATGAGGGTTCACTCGTCTTTTGCCAATTTCGTCAGGAGATGGACATCCTACAGGAGCGACTTCAGAAGGAGGGCCATCGCGTCCTACGTCTTGATGGTAGTATGAGCGTCGCCTCGCGTGTACGTCTACTTGATTCCATCCAGAAGGGTGGTGCCAGGCCTGACCCCCAAGTGGGGGCGGTCTCAAAGTCTCACCCCGTCCTGAGTGAGCCTCTTCTTAAGAAAAATATTAGCGAATACCTGGAGGCGAGTGCACCGGTATTCCTTATCCAAATCAATGCAGGTGGAGTTGGACTTAACCTCCAGGCCTTCTCCCGTGTCTATATCACCAGCCCTGACTGGAACCCGTGTAACGAGATCCAAGCCATTGCACGGTCCCATCGTCTTGGGCAAGACCGCCCGGTTGTCGTTAATAAGTTGATCCTGAAGGGCGTAGATGGTGACCCCGACCCCAAAAACAACTTCTCGGTAGTGGATGCACGCATCCTAGAGATCCAAATGACAAAGCGGAATCTGATGGCCGACCTGCTTGGGGAGGAGCAACTGCGTGACAACGGACATATCACTACCCATCGTCGTGGTGGTCGTGGTCTGAGTCGTAGAGACTACAAGCGCCTCCTTGCCTAAATCAAAACAAAAAGATAAAACCAGAAAAACATTTTTTTTTAAATTTGAGGCACAATTACCTTATCGACCTTGTAGATAATAAATATAGTATGGTAGATACCCTCTACGGAGCTGTGCGTACTTGCAACCTTGAGAGGGTTCGGAACTTGATGACACAGTCGGACGTAGACACCCTGCTTGCAGAAAAGGATGTACACGGCTTGACCTCACACGACATCTGCCAGCAGGCTATTTCCTCTAATAGATATTATCTGGAGATGCGCCACCCGACTGCTCCCTATTACCTGGAAAGGTATAGTCGGATTATGGATCTCCTTGAGAAGACAAATTGAGATACACCTTAAATGTTCATAAACTATGTAGACGTAATAAACGGTTTTTTTTACTTTGTAAATAAATTTGAAAAAGACATTTCGAGTGAATACAAATCACATATAACAAACAAAATGACAGTTCCACGTTCAAGGGGTCGTAAGTCAGGTATTGCTAGCTGTTACCGCTACAACGATGATGGTAGTTTTCATCTCTCAAGGCATCTCCTAAAGAAGGCTGCAAAGAGGAGTCTGCGGGAAAAGAAGAGGGCTAATAAGAAGGAGGCAGCCCACAAGCGCGCAGAAAAACGCCACACGATGGGGCGATGTGCTTGGCGGGAGAGTGGTCCAAAGCTTTCTAAGGATGAGATGGATAGGGTACGAGGGTATTGCAAGGAGACTGTTAGCGTTGACTGGAAGGTCACTATGGAGGGTAGTTGTTGTCTAAATCCAGTAACCGGTGAGACAGTTTGGCGAGTGAGTTGCAAGAACAAGGATGGTCATACAGTGTGGAATCCACCTACGCCACCTCCTATAGAGCAGGAGGTATGGACGTCAGTGGCAAAGGAGGCCACTGGTATTCAGCCAGGGCGCTTCTCGGAGTGGGGCTCCAATAATGGGCAGAATTAGCTACACTTAAATGTGTGAAAATAAAAAAACTTTTTTTTACTTTTTACTTTTTCACTTTTTTACTTTTTAGATAACAACATTGGCATTCAAGTCTAGCGAGATACGTTGGCCTCGCTAAACAAGCCATCAAAGAGACGAAGCCAATCTGAAGAAGGTTTTCCCTCCGAGACACGCTGGATGTCGACCTCCAAAAGATTAGTAAACCGCTTCGCCTTCTGATGACTAAAGTCTAGGTAAGTCTTATCCTCAACGGGACCATCGCACCAACCACGGTCCCTGAACACCACTACACTCTTCACATCAAGATTCAAGGGTGTCGACTTGCTGACCTCCACGTGTCCCGCCGCCTGCACCGCCACTAGCTGCCAAGTAGCATTCTCTGCCCCCAAACAATGACGAAGCGCTGCCGACCCTACCCCAAGCCGAAAACTCTGAAACTCCGCTCCCTTGTAGCGCGAATCCTGTGGCCACTCCCTCTGGGCAAGATGGGAAGCAAGCAAGGCATCGTAACTTGCGCCCTGAGCGGTGGCGAAGGTCCTCTTCGTCACATCCGTAATGCGCACCCTCAGCCTGTAATCCCAGTTACTCATCACATAGTGCAAGGTGTGGAAGCCAAATGCATCTTGACTCACTACTACATTCTCACCCGAACTTAAACGCAACAAGTCCCCACCATAATTGGAGCCACTTGTCTCAAGAGTCAAGCCCCTCACAGCTCGTTCCCAACTAGGCACCTTGACCACACACCTCACAGCTACTCCAAGGCTTCCAGGTCCAGACATAGACTGCTCCAATCCTCGCTGGTCAATCTTGAAATCTGGCCACTGACTGGTCTTCGCAAGAATTGGTCCAGGAGTGTCGGCGGCGACTACCCGAATAATAGGTCCATCAGCCCACCCACTATAGGTCTCTATCAGCTCCTTCACCATCTCCTCTGACTGGTGGAAACGAGACAGTCTGGTGGACATCTCAGTCGACAAACCAGGTGCCCACTTCCATCCAGTCCTTAAAACACTCCTTCCAGTAGCATCGAGATAGGCGTGAAAGGCAAGTAGGGTAGCATCAAGGTTGCCTGCCGCCACCTGTGAGGCCTCTATGTCCCAACGCAAATGGCTATCCTCTTCAACAGGCGAATTAGGAGGAGTGGGGGGGAGGGTTGCCTCCTGAACCGGGCGGGCTAACAGTGTACCAGACGCCGGCGTGGACATCGATGTAGATGGGGCGCCCCGCACCAACTCGTCTTTAGGTGCCTGTCCGGTGGTGAATTTAGTGGTTCCCTTGAAAAACTCCATATTGATACTTGACTTGTTAGGGTCAGTGATTGTTAAATAATAACCTACCACATACTCCTCGGTAACCTAACAAATTTTTCTAGAGGATAGGCGTAACCCGGAAGGGGATATAAACTATAGGCACTGTGGTGGGTTTGATCTTCGGTGAATACCTACATAGATGGCCCGTCCCTTCCGGAAGATATATCCAGGTGGGGGCTTAGTGAAATCCATCTTTGGACAAGTGGTGGGTCGCTTCCCTCCCTCATCCACGGTCGAATATCTGCGTGTACTATGCTCTGTCGGTAGGCAGGAGACAGCCTTCAGATTACAGTCCTGAGTAGTCATGATGTATTTAAATATAAGTCCACTCACTAGAGTTTGTCACGTTACAAATTTTTTACAAAGATGTAGGCGGGTCACGTAAGGGGATGCAATTTACACTAGAAAACAAAAAATTTTATTTTATTTTAGTTTATTTTGGTTTATTTTGGTCGGACAACTAGCCAAGAGCGGGAAGATCCCAGTAGGTCCTTGAGTAGTAGCCACGCCAAACACGCTGGATATCAATGGCCCTCTTCTTAGTCATATACCGTGTGACGTCGGGCCTTGTCCAGTTCTGGAAGACACACCTGTCCAAGTCAACCCAGTATTCGTTGAAGTGGATGTCCCCAAAGCGCAAGACTAGTTCGTGAAGGCCGCTATAGCTGTTGTAGGAGTTGATGTACCCGAAGACCCACTCGTAGCGACTCTCACCCCCCCTAGTTTCCTTTCGCTCCTGTGGATAGAAGTCCAACACAAGGGGGTCTTCGAAGGGATTGGTGGTAAAGTCGAACACCTTTTGACCACGCCTCTGGATCACCGCTCCGTCGCTAAAGCAACTAGTCCCCCCATCCACACCGAAGCGGAGTACCCTTATGAGTACAAATTGCCCGAGTAGGTCCCGATTGACCCAAGCATCACGCTCGTTCTTCTTCCCATACTGGCTACCCCACGGCCCAAGTGTAACCCCATTGAAGTCTTGTCCTTCGGGAAGATAGGTGAACATCCCTCGCCCTACCTTAGGAGCCTTAGGCCGTGTCAAGGCACCAGGGTAGATGATGGTAGTCTCATCTGGATAGGAAGGTGTTACTGAGTATTCTAGATGGCTATCGGGAATTTCTGGGAAACGGGGCATTTCGCCACTACTTTCAGTCATTTGGTAGCCATCACCTGGCCTCCAGCCAGCCGCCCAAGGCCGCATTTCACTGTCAGTGGCGTAAGTGGTCATGTTGTAGTTATAGGTAGGAAGATTGTTCTATTAATTATCTAGGATAATAATTTCATCCCAAATTTTTCCCAGTGTTGGTTACAAAACTACTAAGTAGAGATAGGAGGATGCTACTAGAACAAGTTAATCTTAAATAATACGTATGGGAACTACTTAGTTAATTGTAAAGTAAATGTAGTAGCAGTTGTTTTTATAATAGTAATCGTATATGTAGTAGCAGTAGTAACAGTAGTTGTACCAATGATGGTGGGTAATGTAATATTCGGACTAGCTGTAATAGCACCACCACTATTGATATTTAATGAAATTGTATTTGTATTATATGAATTTCTTGTAATGGAACCAGTAAATGTGCCACTAGCTACAGACTCACCAGAATATGTGAGAGAGCCACACCAACTACCATTCGAAGATGTTACACTTAAATTTGTAGTGTTGGGTGAGGTAAACCCGCTAAAGGCACCGGTTATCGACAGGGGACAACAAGGATTGTAGCAGGGGTTGTAGCAGGGATTGTAGCAGGGATTGTAGCAGGGGTTGTAGCAGGGATTGTAGCAGGGATT
>MEHZ011555562.1_pt1 | contig 16657 bp, 8 predicted proteins | sample 897221 | NCBI WGS metagenome assembly MEHZ01 (sample SAMN05514161, study PRJNA337945) | marine metagenome | isolation source: marine surface water | place: Arctic Ocean | collected 2007-12-13
CTTACAGAAAAAATAATGAGCACTTTTAGGTAAAATATCTATTATTTTTTTAAAATCTTTTCCTTTTACAAAACCTAATACTATTTTTAAATTTTTAAATTTTAAAGACTTAATATGGTTATTGATTACTTTAAAAGCATCTGAATTATGACCAACATCACATATTACAAATGGTGATTGTTTAAGAATCTGAAGTCTTCCAGTAAGACCAGTGTTTTTTTGAACATTTAGAAGACCACTATTAATATCATCGATTGAAATATTAAATTCTTTTAAAAGTGAAATTACTTTTACAACTCCATTAATATTTTTATGTTGGAAATCACCAATCAAATCAGTTTTAAATTTGTTTAGACTATTAGACAGGAATAGATCCGAGTTTAAATTTTTTGCTGTTTCTTCAAAAACCGAATATGTTTCTTTTTGAAATTCACTTATTACGACAGGAACACCTGATTTAATTATTCCAGCTTTTTCTTTAGCTATATCTTTTAAATTAGCTCCTAGAAATTCTTTATGATCTAGTCCAATATTTGTAATAAGACTAACTAAAGGGTTTAAGATATTGGTAGAATCTAATCTTCCTCCAAGCCCAGTCTCAATAATTGCAATATCAACATTAGATTTAGCAAAATAATCAAAAGCCATTGCTACAGTCATTTCAAAAAATGAAATATTATTGTTTTTAAAAAACTCTATATTCTTTGTTACAAAATCTGAAACAAAATCTTTTTCTACTAGCTTTCCATTTAACTTAATTCGTTCACGAAAATCTAATAAATGAGGTGAAGTATATAAACCAACTTTCAACCCTGCTTCTTGTAAAATTGAAGATAACATATGAGAACTTGAACCTTTACCATTAGTTCCTGCTACATGTATTGATCTAAATTTATTTTGTGGATTGTTTAAATAATCACAGGTATTAAGAATTGGTTCTAAATTAACTTTGTACTTAAAAACACCATCTAGTTGATAAACAGGAAGTTGATTAAAAAGCCAATTAACTGTTTGATTATAATTCATTAATTATTAAAAAACAAAATCTCTTAATAACATAAACGTACCATAACCAGATAAAAAACCTACTAAAGCTAAGAGTGCAATGTTTTTGAAATACCAGAAAAAATCAATCTTTTCCATACCCATTGCAACAACTCCTGCAGCAGAACCAATGATAAGCATACTTCCACCTGTTCCGGCTGAAAAAGCTAATGCATGCCATAAAGGATCATCAAGAACATTTGGAAACATTCCCATTGATGCAGCAACTAAAGGAACGTTATCAATTATTGCAGATAAAAATCCAAACAACACCATTAAAACATCTGTATTAGGAAATATTTCGGTAAGGTATCCAGCAAAATTAAATAGAATTCCAAGTGACTCTAATGCTCCTACGGCTAATAAGATACCTAAAAAGAATAAAATACTAGGAAGCTCTATTTTTGAAAGTGAAAGATGAACAGGACTATGGTGAGCAACAGCATCACTTTCAGAATCAACATTAGAAATATTGATTTTTTTATTTGATAATATTTCAGCAATTGTTGCTACAAAAGCAAGAGAAAGCATCATTCCAACATAAGGTGGAAGATGAGTTATTACTTTAAAAAACGGAACAAACAATATAGAACCTAAACCTAAAAATAACATTTTATTTCCGTGAGGATTACTTTCTTCACTTATTTTTGTCACTTCCAATTCACCCTTGAAAATACTAAATCTTGAAGCTATAAAAAATGGAACTACCATACAGACTATGGATGGAATTATTAAGTATTTAACAAGATTTACTTCACTTACTTTGTTTCCAATCCAGAGCATTGTTGTTGTAATGTCTCCAATTGGTGACCATGCCCCTCCGGCATTAGCAGCGATAATAATTAAACCAGCGTACCATAATTTTAAAGACCTCACTTTAACAAGTTTTTGCAAAAGAGTTATAAGTACAATAGTAGCAGTAAGATTATCAATTATAGCTGAAAGAACGAAAGCTAGTAATCCAAAAATCCATAAAATTTTAACTTTACTTCTTGTCTTAATAACCTGTTTAATACCTGAAAAACCATTAAAATAATCGATTATCTCAACTATTGTCATAGCTCCCAAAAGAAATATTAATATTTCGGCAGTTTTACCAAGATGATGCAATAAAACTTCCTCTATGTGGGTTGGTTCCAATTTTAATAATTCCAAATTTATATCAAATACTTCTAGATGATTTAGAGCAATTATAGCCCATAAAACACCCATCATACCTAAGGCAGGTATAAGTTTATCGATTTTAATGGTATGCTCTAATGTTATTAAAATATAACCTAGAACAAATATTGAGATAATTAAGATTTCCATATTTTAAATTTAGGTGATAAAAATATTAAAAAAAATGACACGGCAGACTTTTTAATAAATATTCATTATTTATGTTTTTAAATGTGAAATAATCAATTTAAATCGATTTAATTATCAACTTAACATTAATATAAGGTTTAACATGAATTCTTAATTAAAAATATTTATAAATAGATATATTTACTAGTTCCAATTATATATTTTATGCTACCAAAAAAACAAGGGCTTTACTCCCCAGAAAATGAACATGATAATTGTGGTGCCGGGTTTATTTGCAGTCTTAAAGGTGAAAAAACTAATGATATAATTCACAAAGCTTTAAATATTCTTACGTGTTTAGAGCATAGAGGAGCCGTAAGTTCTGATGGTAAAACTGGAGATGGAGCAGGAATATTAATTGAAATTCCTGATGATTTTTTTAGAAAAGAATGTTCTTTTGAATTGCCAGAACCTCAGCAATATGCTGTTGGAATGTTGTTTCTTCCTCAAAAAATTAATCAAGCTAAACATTGCATTGATATTTTTGAAAAAGAAATTGAAAGACAAGGTCTATCCATATTAGGATGGAGAGATGTCCCATTAAACTCAAAAATAGTCGGTAGCATAGCGGCAACAACACAACCTATAATCAAACAAGTATTTGTAGGGAAAAACAATATTGAATTAACGGAATCAGAATTTAGCACTAAATTATTTGTAGCTAGAAAAATTTCTGAGAACGAAATTTACAATACTGCCCTATCTCAAAAGCAATATTTTTACTTTTCTAGCCTTCATCACAGAACATTAATTTATAAAGGATTACTAATTCCAGAAGATATTGATCAGTTTTATTTAGATCTATCAAACCCAAAACTAGTAACAAGATTGGCATTAGTTCATCAAAGATTTTCAACCAATACATTTCCTACTTGGGATTTAGCTCAGCCATTTAGATACATGTGTCATAATGGAGAAATTAACACTAGAAGAGGAAACGTTACTAGAATGAATGCAAGAGAAGAGCTAATGAAGTCTGATTTTATTGGAAAAGACTTGCTAAAAGTTTTTCCTACGATTTTAGATGGAAAATCAGATTCATCTCAAATGGATATGGTTGTAGAAATACTATTAACAACAGGTAGATCACTTCCAGAAGTTATGATGATGATGGTGCCTGAAGCATGGGAAAAACACAAGTCTATGTCTGATGAAAAAAAGGCTTTTTATGAATTTAATTCCTGTATAATGGAACCTTGGGATGGTCCTGCTTCTATCCCCTTCACTGACGGTAAGTTCATTGGGGCCATGTTAGATAGAAATGGATTAAGACCTTCTAGATATAGTGTTACCAAAGATGGTTATGTTATTATGTCCTCTGAAACTGGCGTAGTTGATATAGAACCTAGTAATGTAGAAAAACACGGAAGATTAGAGCCAGGAAAAATGTTTTTAGTTGATATGATTGAAGGGCGTATAATCGAAGATGAAGAAATTAAGAATGAAATAGTTTCAAAACATCCCTACAGAAAATGGTTAAACCAAAACACCCTTCCTCTAATGGAAGTTCCTTACACCGGAAACAAAACTCCGTTAGAAAAATTAGATTTTGAAACAAGACTTAGGATGTTTGGATACACTGAGGAAGATTTAAAGACCATAATTCTTCCAATGTGTGTGTCGGGTAAAGAAGCAATGGGATCTATGGGTACAGATACTCCATTAGCTGTATTATCGAACAAACCTCAATTGTTATTTAACTATTTTAAACAACTTTTTGCTCAAGTTACTAACCCTCCATTAGATGGAATAAGGGAAGAAATTGTTACAGATACAAGTTTAGGATTGGGAAGTGATTATAATATTTATGATATAGTTCCTGAACATTGCAAAAAATTAAAAATAAATAATCCTATTATTTCTAATGAGGATTTAGATAAAATAAAATTTATAAAAAGTAAAGATTTCAAAACTTCCTCAATAAGCGCCTTATATGATATAAGTAAAGGGCATAATGGAATTGAAGAAGCTTTGGACAAGATGGTTATTGATGCTAGTAAAAGAATAGACGAAGGCTATAATATTATTATTTTAAGTGATCGTGGTGTAAGTAAAAAAATGGGGGCAGTTCCAATCCTATTAGCATGTTCTAACATCCACCACTGTATGATGAAGCTTAAAAAGAGATCTAAATTCGGAATTGTTATTGAATCATCCGAACCAAGAGAGCCTCACCATTTCTCTATGTTATTTGGATACGGAGCAAGTGCAATAAATCCATACATGGTTAATGAAATAATTGCATTTCATCACAAAAAGAATTTTTTTGGTGATCAGAGTTTAAAATCATCCATTCAGAACTTCAATAAAGCAATAGCCAAAGGAATACTAAAAGTGATGAATAAAATTGGTATTTCAACACTTCACTCTTATAGGGGTTCACAAATATTTGAAGCTCTAGGATTAAGAGAAAGTTTTACTGAAAAATATTTTTCAAACACTCCAACACGAATTGAGGGAATTGGACTATATAGTTTAGAAAAAGAATATTCTAAAAAACATCTTGATGCATTTTCAAAAGAAAATTCTTTTATGAGTTTAGAGATTGGAGGAAGTTACAGGTGGAGAAGAAATGGAGAAGCTCACATGCTTAATCCATCAACAATTTCAAAATTACAGCAAGCAGTTAGAGAAGATAAATTTGAAACCTATAAAGTATATTCCGACTTAATAAATAAACAAAATAAACAATTAATGACCCTTAGAGGGATGTTTAAATTTGTTAACCATGATCCAATTCCAATTGATGAGGTAGAACCTTGGACAGAAATTGTTAAAAGGTTTAAAACAGGAGCAATGTCATATGGCTCTATTAGTAAAGAAGCGCATGAGAACTTGGCAATAGCGATGAATAGAATTGGCGGAAAAAGTAACTCTGGAGAAGGTGGAGAAGATCCATCCAGATTTATAAAAAATGCCAATGGTGTTTGGAAAAATAGTGCCATCAAACAAGTTGCTTCTGGGAGGTTTGGAGTAAGTTCTCATTACTTAACAAATGCTAATGAGATTCAAATAAAAATGGCTCAAGGAGCAAAACCTGGAGAAGGCGGACAATTACCAGGACCTAAAGTCAATCCCTTGATTGCCAAAGTAAGAAATTCAACGCCTTATGTAGGGTTAATTTCTCCCCCTCCTCACCACGACATCTACTCTATTGAAGATTTATCTAAACTAATTTATGACTTAAAAAATGCTAACAGGAAAGCTAGAATAAATGTAAAATTAGTCTCTGAAGTTGGAGTTGGTACAATTGCTGCTGGAGTTGCTAAAGCTAAAGCTGATGTGATATTAATTTCAGGATTTGATGGAGGAACTGGAGCTTCTCCTTTAACTTCTCTTAAACATGCTGGTTTACCTTGGGAACTTGGAATTGCTGAAGCCCAACAAACTTTAGTAATGAATGGACTTAGAGGAAGAATAGTTTTAGAATGTGACGGACAATTAAAGACAGGAAAAGATGTTGCTATAGCGTGTCTTTTAGGGGCAGAAGAGTTTGGATTTTCAACAGCTCCATTAGTTGCTTCAGGATGTATTATGATGAGAGCTTGCCACTTAAATACTTGTCCTGTGGGAATTGCTACTCAAGATCCTGAATTAAGAAAAAACTTTAAAGGAAAACCGGAGCATGTAATCAACTTCATGCATTTTGTTGCAGAAGAACTAAGAGAAATAATGGCAATACTTGGGTTTAGATCAATCAATGAAATGGTTGGGCAAAGTCAAAAAATAAACATGGAGGATGCTGTTAAAAATTATAAAACTAAAGGAATAAATTTATCTAAGATTTTATATAAACCTGATGTTCCTAAAAATGTTTCATTAAAAAACAACTCTAAACAAAATCATAATCTTGAAAAAGTTATAGATTTTAAAATTTTATCAGAAGCAAAATTAGCAATTGAAAAAAAGGTTAAAATGAGTTTATCCTACAAAATTAAAAATACTGATAGAACTGTTGGAACAATTTTAAGCAATGAAATCTCAAAACTTTACGGAGCTAAAGGACTTCCAAATGACACATTGAAACTTAATTTTAAAGGTGCAGCTGGTCAAAGTTTTGGAGCTTTCAGCACCAAAGGTTTAACCATGAAAATCAGCGGAAATACAAATGATTATTTTGGGAAAGGACTTTCAGGAGCTAAAATTATTGTAAAAACACCTAAAGAATCAACTATTATTTCTCACAAGAATGTTATAACTGGAAATACAGCGCTTTATGGTGCCACCTCAGGAGAAGCTTATATAAATGGAATTGCTGGAGAAAGATTTTGCGTAAGAAATTCTGGAGCCACAGCAGTTGTTGAAGGAGTTGGAGACCATGGGTGTGAATACATGACAGGTGGAATAGCACTAATACTTGGAGATATAGGAAGAAATTTTGCCGCAGGAATGAGTGGAGGAATTGCATATATATATAAATCTGAGAAATTTGATAAAAGAAACTTTAACATGGAAATGATTGAGTTTGAAAATCCAAATGATCAAGATTTAGATTACATTAATAAATTAATTGAAAATCACTTTAGCTATACTTCTAGTAAATTAGCCGAAGATCTTTTAATAAATTGGAATAAAGAGTCAAACAACTTTATTAAAATAATGCCTACAGAATATAAATTAGCTTTAGAAAAAATGGCTAAAGAAAAAATTACTGAAATAATCAAATAATTTATATGGGTAAATTAAAAGGATTTATTGAATACGAAAGAACTGAGGAAGGCCTAATTCCGGTTAAAAAAAGAGTTAAAAATTATAAGGAATTTACTCTAAAACCCTCTGACGATAAATTAAAAGAACAAGGTGGAAGATGTATGGATTGTGGAGTACCATTTTGTCATAGTGGATGCCCTCTTGGAAATTTAATTCCAGATTTTAATGATGCAGTTTACAATAATGAATGGAAAAAAGCTTTATACATATTACATTCAACTAATAATTTCCCCGAGTTTACTGGAAGATTATGTCCAGCTCCATGTGAAGCTGCCTGTGTATTAGGTCTTATTAATCCTCCGGTTTCAATTGAAATGATTGAGAAATATATAGTGGAAAGAGGTTTTGAGGAAGGATGGATAAAAGCTAATCCACCTTTAAATAGAACTGGTAAAAAAATTGCAGTTGTGGGATCTGGTCCAGCTGGATTAGCAGCAGCTCAACAACTTAATAAAGCAGGTCACACTGTTGATGTTTTTGAAAGAGATTCTAAAATTGGTGGATTATTAAGATATGGCATTCCTGATTTTAAAATGGAAAAAAATATTATTGACAGAAGATTATCTCAATTAAAAGAAGAAGGTATTAGTTTTTTTACAAATAATGAAGTTGGAAAAAACTATCCTATTGAAAAATTAAAAAAATATGATTCAATAGTATTATGTGGAGGAGCAACAATTAAAAGAAATTTACCTATTAAAGGATCTGATTTAAAGGGTGTAAAACAAGCTATGGATTTTTTAAAACTTCAAAATGAAGTTGTTGATGGTTTAAACAAAACCAATGAACCTTTAAATGCAAAAGATAAAAATGTGATAGTAATTGGTGGTGGTGATACTGGATCAGATTGTATAGGGACATCTAATCGTCAAGAAGCAAAATCTGTTACAAATTTCGAGATAATGTCAAAGCCTAGTGAAAACAGAACAAATGAAAATCCCTGGCCATATTGGCCTTTCCAGCTAAAAACAACTTCATCTCACGAAGAAGGTATTCACAGAGAATGGAGTATACTAACAAAAGAATTTGTTGGTGATGAAAACGGAAAAGTTAAAAGCTTAAAAACTGTTGAAGTTGAATGGATTAAAAAAGAAGGTGAAAGACCTCAATTGAAAGAAAGAGAAGGGTCAGAAAAATTATGGCCTTGTGATCTAGCATTATTAGCACTAGGATTTACTGGTCACGAACCTGATTTAATTGACAAACTTGATTTAGATACTAACCTGAATAATCAAATAATAACTAACAACTATCAAACCAGTGTTTCAAATGTTTTTTCTGCTGGAGATATGAGAAGAGGACAATCATTAATTGTTTGGGCGATTTCTGAAGGAAGAGAAGCTGCTTATCAAGTAGATAAATATCTTATGGGACATTCTGAATTAGAAACAAAAGAAAAAGGAGATTTACCAACTGTCAGTTAATATCTAATTGAAAAAATTCCAAACTAGACCAAATCTTATTAAAAAATCTCTGTAAGGATATGATGGAGATGAATAAAAACTATTTCCTGTAATAGAAGAATTTATATGTTCTGCTTTTAAGTACAATCTTGTTTGTTTAATTTTTGCATTAACAAAAAAATCTAACATTGGAAATCCTCCAATTTTCTGTTCGGATTGTATGTGAAAAGAACTAATTAAAGGGTTGTACTCATTAGCAAAATATTTGGAGAAGTAATTAAAAGTAAATCCCGTCTGAATAAACATAGCCCGTTTAAAGACATTATTTGAGTAATAAAAAGTATTTCTAGTAATCAAATTAGGTAAGTTTAAAATCTTCTGACCTTGACTAACTGATTGATAAATTACAGAATTATCTAAAGCGAATTTTCCAAATCGAAATTCTTTTTGCCACTTAAATTTTAAATACTTTACTGTATTTTCATATTGATTTACTTTTGGAATTAAATTAACCTCACCTTCATTGTTTATGGTATCATTATTTAATAATTCAAAGTAAGCTAGATTGTCTATTAAACGATAGTCTAAACTCAGTGAGCCAAATAGATTAGAATTGATTTTGAAAAATAAATTTTGAATTTTCAATAATTTCAAATCATTGCTCCAACTAACTTTTTCATAAGCACTATCAAAAAGCTCAAAATGAAAGCCAGAATGCTTAGATAAGATATCTAAACCTAAAGTATAATTAAATTCTGATTCATTATTCGAATCAAGCGTAAAGTTTATAAGGTCCCCTAGCCTATTTCCAAATAGATTTTTAGAAAATTTTCCACTTATATCATGATTAAAAATTGATTTTTTTAATGCTAAGGAGATCGAATTCTCATTTTCTTTAAAACCCTCATGATTTGTACTTAGAGTATTTGTTTTATAATTGTAATTATAATTTAAGTAAGAGACCATTACATCACCAAAAAACTTAGACTTTAAACTTGTATAAAAAGTATTAGAGACAGTCTTAAGCTCTGTTTTATCGTTAATTTTATTTGAGGCAGGTCCGTAATAATCGCTTGAGTTAGCTTGCTCAAAAGAATTATACATAGTTTCATATTCAAAGACATGACCTAAAGAAAAACTATTAGAATTTTTTAATTTAAACAATAAGATATTCTGATCAAAGAAGTATCGTTTGTTTAAAAAATAACTAGTTGCATTTTCAAATTTTACTGAAAGCTTAGATCTTTCAGTAAACAAATTATCTTCAGATTCAAAATTTATAATTGAGGCATTAGTTAGCCCGCCATTTTCTCTATTTTCTAAATTTTGACTAACATAATGAGTTCTAATTCTATAATTGTTGTTTTTTGATTTATAATTTGTAGAAAACACAAATTGTTTAAGGCCTGATAATATATTTTGGTAGTTGCCAAGTGATCTCATTCCTTTAAATCCAATAGAAAAATTAAAATTTTCAGATGTATTTGTTGAAAATAACACATCAGTAAATTGACCTTGTTTCATAACTGATTTAAATAAAAGCTCAGTTAATGGGGTAGGAATATTATAATAATTTACATCATTAGAATTAAGGTATATGTCTTTTTTAGAGGAAAAACTAAAAGCAGGTAAAGAAGAATTTTCAAAATCAAAAGTAAGTGAATTATAAGTTTGACCGAGATTTGAAAATTTTAATTTTTCAAGATTGTCTTTTCTTAAAAAATTGAATTTATAAAGCTTCTTAATTGTTAATGAAGTGTCTATATAAGTTGTATCACTGTAATTTTTAAAAATTAAATATTTTTTAATTGATGGTAAATTCTTGTTAGACAAAGAATCTTTTTTGAAGCCAATTGAATTTGTAAAAGAATCTATCGGATTGGAATCTTGACAAAATGTAATATTGACCGAAAATATTATAATTAAAAAAAAGTAATAAAACTTCATTAGTTATATTTAATTCAAAGTTATTCATTTCATTTCATTTATTATTTTAATTATTTCTTAAATTTAATTAAAGTCAATTATGTTAATTAATTCATATTCTAAATTTGTCGAATGCGGAACAGATGAAGCCGGAAGGGGATGTTTGGCAGGGCCAGTTACAGCCGCTGCAGTAATATTACCAAAAGGTTTTATTAACAAAGAATTAAACGACTCAAAAAAACTTTCTGAAAAGAAAAGAAATTATTTAAAAAAAATAATTATTGAGAAGGCAATAGATTACTCAATAGTTCACATACCAGTAAAAATTATTGAAAAGATAAATATTTTAAATGCTTCAATATTAGCAATGAATAAAGCAATTGAAAATTTAAAAATAATTCCTGAATTTATAATTGTTGATGGTAACAGGTTTAATTCTAAACTCAAAATACCGTTTAAATGCATTGTAAAAGGGGATTCAAAGTTTATGAACATAGCTGCGGCATCGATACTAGCCAAAACATCTAGAGACGAATTAATGAAATCTTTATCAAAAAAGGAGCCTTTATATCATTGGGATAAAAACAAAGGATATCCAACCAAAAATCATAGATTGGCAATATCAAAATATGGTATAACTGAACATCATAGAAAAAGTTTTAAGTTACTATAAACTAAAAGAATTGTTCATTACTTTTACAAGAGTATTTTTTATGAAAAAAGAAATTATATTACTGTTGTCATTACTCTTTTTAGGATGTCAAAATAAAATTAATATTAATAGTTTAATTGACCTTGTCCCTGCAGATCCATTATTAATTATTAATTACAAATCAAATTCTAATGTTGAAAATTTTAATCAGAATTTTAATACTTTAATTAATATAAAAATTGATTCTGTTTCAAAAAAATACAGAAATGGTGAAATACTAATTAGCTATCATAAAATCGGAAAGAAGAACATTGTTCCTGTTTATTTTACGAGTATTGATAACACAAAACATGAGGAAACAATTGACACTATTTTTTATGACGGCTCTCTAATTAAAAGGGTTGGGGGAAAAAATAAATATAAATACTCAACTCAAAAAAATAATATTCATATTGAATCTACAAGTAAATTATTAGTTGAAAACTCGATTAGAAAATCAAATCAAGTTTTTAAAATACCTAACAAAGAACTAAGAAAGCTTTATGATATTTCTAATTCAGAAATTTCACTTTTAATTTCAGAAAATATTAAGGATTATTTAGATAATAAAAAACTTTTCAGTTTTTTTAATATCTCAAAATTATCTAACTGGATTCAATATGATATTGATCTAAATCAAAACGGATTAACCTTGAACGGATTAGCATTTCTAAATGATTCAGTTCCAAAAAACATTTCTTATTTAAGTGGAATAAAACCAAGTAAAAGTAATTTCATACAAATAATCCCCAATAGTTTTTCAGATTTCCAAAGAACAGGTTTTAATTATTATAAATACTTAGAAAATTTTGAAAATAATGAATCTATTACAAAAATTAACGAATACAAGAACGACTCTCTTTTAATTGAAATTAATGAATTTGGTATCTTAAAAAATAAACTAGACACTATTCTTTTAGTAAATTTTGAAGATAAAATATTTTTAAATAAGGAAATTATTAAAGTAAGTGAAAGTGATTATGATTATAGAAATTATAAAATTTACAAATTAAAAAAGTCATTAATAAATTATAAAAATTTAAAATTTATTGACGTTAATTTAAAACAAAATTATGCTAGTATTATTGATAACAACCTCGTAATTAGTAACACGAATAATAATTTAGAAAGAATAATAATAAACATTTCAAATTCATCAACTATTAATAAAGAAATTAAGTTCAATCAATCTATAGAGAATATTCCTGAAAAAAGTAATTTTTTAAAAGTATATGATTTAAAAAACTCTGAAAGAAAAACATTAGAATCTGTAAATGCGTCTAATAAAAAATTTCCTTACTTATTAAATCATATCAGATTAGACGAAAATATAATTTACAACACTTACAGCATAATAAAGTCAATTGAAAAAAACAAAACATCCGGAATTAATCTAAACTTTAGTTTTAAAACAGATTATCCGATTCATCTAAATCCAAAATTTGTTATAAACTACGTTACTAAGAAAAAAGAAATTATAGCTCAGGACACTAACAATATATTGTATCTAATTTCTTTGGAAGGAAAATTAATTTGGAAAAAAAATATAGACTCTAAAATTATTGGAGAAATTCATCAAATTGATCTTTATAAAAACGGAAGATTACAATACGCTTTCAACACTGAAAATGATTTTCAAATTATAGATAAAAATGGCAAACAGGTTAAAGAGATAAAAAATAAAAATTATTTAGGCTTAACTATTTTTGACTATGATAAAGTAAAAAATTATAGATTTATATTATTTGATACTGATATAAAGTTGTTAAATTCTAAAATGAATAGTGTCCGAGGGTTTAATAAAAAAAATATTAAAGGCACTCAAATAAATAATCCAAAACATTTTAGAATTGGAAAAAAAGATTACTTACTATTTAATTCAAATAACAAACTAAAAATCACTGACCGAAGAGGGAATATTAGAATTAAAAATAATCTTGCTAAGATTGAAAATGAAATATATTTAAATCAAAATTCATTTATTACAATTGATTCCAAAAATAATATTATAAGAATTAATACTAAAGGAGAAATAACTAGAAAGCCTTTGCCCTCTGATGGCAAATATTTATTTAGTGCAGATAAAAATAACTTTACACACTTAAATGAGAACATTTTAACAATAAACGGAAAAGTTACAGAGCTTCAATTTGCAAATTATACTAAACCTGAAATATTTAATGACAATATTGCTATAACAGATACAGACCAAAAAAAAATATATCTTTTTGATTCAAATTCTAACTTAATTCCAAATTTTCCGGTTTTTGGATCTAGTACGATTGATTTTTTTAAAGAAAAAAGTTCGAAAAAATATATAACATGTTTAGGTGAAAATAATGAAATACTAGTCTACTCTTTCTTGTAATTTAGCAGAAAATATTTCAATAAAATGTTTGATTATTTTTTCTTTGACTTCATTTAAACTAATATTTTTTCCAGTTTCTTCAAAAACTGAAGTAACAGATTTGTTTGAAATTCCGCATGGAATAATATTTTCAAAAAAACTTAAATCATTATTTATATTTAAAGCTAAACCATGCATTGTTACCCATCGACTAGCCTTAACACCCATAGCACATATTTTTCTAGAAAAAACTAAATCTGAATCTATCCAAACTCCAGTTTCATTTTTACTTCTTTGCGAGGCAATTCCAATATCCTTTAAAGTTCTAATTACAGTTTCTTCTAAGTATCGTAAATATTTATGAATATCTGTAAAGAAATTATCTAAATCCAATATCGGATAACAAACAATTTGACCTGGTCCGTGACAAGTTATATCACCACCTCGATTTGTATTAAAAAATTGAATTTTTTTATCAATCAACTCATTTTTATTTAACAACAAATTATTAATATCACCACTTTTTCCTAAAGTATAAACATTGGGATGTTCAACAAAAACTAAATGATTTTGAGTTTGAATATTATTATTGGTTCTTCTATTTTTAACCTTGACATCAATTATTTGATTAAATAATTTTAATTGATAATCTAGTGCAACTTGATAATCTACCAAGCCCAAATCATGAACAATTATATGTTTATTCATGTTTTTAATATTTGGGATTATTTAAAATAACTAAAGCTGCAATAACACCTGGAACCCAGCCACATAATGTTAAAATAAAAACAATTACAATTGAGCCACATCCTTTATCTAAAACTGAAAAAGGAGGAAATAAAATCGATAAAATTACTCTCCAAAAACTCAAGTGATTATTTTTTAAATTAACAATGTAAATATATTAATTTAATGAAGAATGAAATACAAAGCTACCTTTATAATTGATTGATTATATTTGAAAAAAAAATAAATATGCTATCCGAGCAAGAGCAAATTAGAAGAGAAAAATTAAATAAACTAAAGGAATTAGGAATTAATCCTTTTCCTGCAGCATTATTCCCAATAAACACTAATTCTTCAGAAATTATTTCAAACTATGAAGAAAATAAAAAAGTTACCATTGCTGGAAGATTAATGTCCAGAAGAATACAAGGAAAAGCTAGTTTTGCTGAGATACAAGATAGTAAAGGAAAAATTCAGGTCTATTTTAATAGAGACGAAATATGTCAGGGAGATGATAAAACTATTTATAATGAAGTTTATAAAAAACTTCTTGATATAGGCGATATTGTTGGAATTGAAGGTGAGTTATTTACTACTCAAGTTGGACAAAAAACAATTCTTGTTAAGAATTTCACATTATTAACAAAATCAATTAAACCAATCCCTTTACCTAAAACAGATTCTGAAGGAAATACATATGATGAATTTTCGGATCCAGAGTTAAGGTACAGACAACGTTATGTAGATTTAATAGTTAACCCTGAAGTAAAAGAAACATTTATAAAGAGAACTAAAATCATTAACATTATACGTTCATTTTTTAATAATAACGATTATTTAGAAGTTGAAACACCTATTCTACAACCAATTCCGGGTGGAGCATCGGCAAGACCATTTGCAACTCATCACAATGCATTAAACACGCCGCTTTATTTAAGAATTGCAAACGAACTTTATTTAAAAAGACTAATAGTAGGTGGTTTTGATGGGGTCTATGAATTTGCAAAAGCTTTCAGAAATGAAGGCATGGACAGAACACATAATCCTGAATTCACCATGGTTGAATTATATGTTGCATATAAAGATTATTACTGGATGATGAAAATGACTGAATCATTATTAGAAAAAGTTGCCATTGAATTAAATAGCTCAACTATTGTTAATCTAAATGATACAGAAATAAATTTTAAAGCTCCTTTTAAACGTATTAGTATACTTAATTCTATAAAAGAACACACAGGCATAGATATTTCACAAATGAATGAAAATCAACTTTTCAAAACTGCCCAAAAACTTGGTATTGAAGTGGACAGTACAATGGGAAAAGGCAAACTAATTGATGAAATTTTTGGAGAAAAATGTGAACACAAATATATTCAACCTACTTTCATCACTGATTATCCAAAAGAGATGAGTCCATTAACCAAGGAACACAGAGATAATCCGGAATTAACTGAAAGATTTGAATTACTTGTAAATGGCAAAGAACTTGCCAACGCATATTCAGAGCTTAATGATCCAATCGATCAATTAGAAAGGTTTGAAGATCAATTAAAACTTTCAGAAAAAGGTGATGATGAAGCTATGTTTATTGATAGTGATTTTATTAGAGCTCTTGAGTATGGAATGCCTCCAACATCTGGAATAGGAATTGGAATAGATAGATTAGTTATGTTATTCACTAATAACGTATCTATACAAGAAGTACTTTTCTTTCCACAGATGAAACCTGAAAAAAAGAATATTGCTTTAAGTGAAGAAGAAAAAAATATTCTAAAAATTATAAAAACCAGTCCAGCTGAAGAACTTATTAAAATAAAAAATGATTCTGGCCTGTCTAATAAAAAATGGGATAAAGCGATTAAAGGTTTAACTAAAAACAAACTAGTTTTAGTAAAGAAAATTGATGATAAATTATTTATTGAGTTAATAGAATAAACATTCATTTAAAAAAATTTTAAAATAATCCTTAGTTTAATAAGAAAAAATTAAACATTTCTTAATTATAACAATATTTATTTAATATATTCATAATTGAAAAATTATCATTATGAACAAATCCAATATATTTACATTTCTAATTTGTCTACTAATTTCTATAAGCCTCAATGCACAAAAACCTAGTGCCAAAGAAGACTCAAAAAAACCTAAAAAAGAAAAGACTTATAAGGAGATTATTACAAAAGAAGCAATTACTGACAAAGGGCTATTTGATATTCATAAAGTTAAAGACAAATATTATTATGAAATAAATGATTCACTTCTTGGAAGAGAGATGTTAATGGTTACTAGAATTGCTAAAACAGCATCTGGACTTGGTTTTGGAGGAGGAAAGCAAAACACTCAAGTTTTAAGATGGCAGAAAAAAGATTCCAAGATATTATTAAGAGTAGTTTCTCATAATATAGTTGCATCTGATTCACTTCCAGTAAGTGAAGCTGTCTTAAATTCAAATTTTGA
>MEHZ011409417.1_pt1 | contig 16651 bp, 17 predicted proteins | sample 897221 | NCBI WGS metagenome assembly MEHZ01 (sample SAMN05514161, study PRJNA337945) | marine metagenome | isolation source: marine surface water | place: Arctic Ocean | collected 2007-12-13
AGGCGTTATCCAACCTCTAATGTATGTTATCCCTTCAGCAACCGCCGGAGTTATTCACGCAGTTGTTGACGGAAGTCAATTTGATGCGGCATCTGTTCAGGTACAACTAAGAGCAATTGGCACACAGGTTGCTAACAGTTACGACTTTAGTGGCGCAACAGTTACTCTAGGTACAGCAATAGTTGTAAGTTAAGTTTAAATAGTTAAAGTTAAAAGGTACATTTATTGTGCCTTTTTTCTTGAGTCAGATGATAAATACATGTAACAGGAGATTTTCAACCATGAACTTTAAAGATTTTTTAGCAGAAAGTTTAATTTCTTGTGTGTTGTAATGGGTTAAAATAGCCGCTACTGAGGTTTTCATTATTTGATGGCCGTAGTTGTTATTTCTTTCTTTAGGTGTTACCACAACCCTACCAATAGAAGCTTCTTTAAAATACACTCCAGGAGCAAAACAGCGCGTATAGGCCACAATCTTATCTTCTTTTTTATAAATTATGTGCAGCGCTTCTTTATCTTTACCGTCTATGTCTTTACTGTCTATGTCTTTACCGTCTATGTCGTCGCTATCTATGTCGTTGCTGTCTCTCGTTTCGCTATTTGGATCATAATGTGATGCACCGAACAGATTAATCCATGCGTCGGTTTTCCGCCCGAACTTCATTAGCCGATTAAAATAAATGCCAGGATTGTCGGGCGAAAAAATCAACCCCAATATAGCCGCACCGATTGAGATAGGAGACAGCAACACATCGCGCGCACCATCCATTAACAATTTGAATTGAAAAGCGACTGTGTCTCGCAATACCTGCCAGCGATTGGGGACAGGTTCTTGCATGTCATTTTGATCTTTTGTCATCCTTGACTCCTCACTATCACTGGCCTCATTGCACTTTTCTGCGACGCTTCGTTTTTCAACGGGTAGTTGAAGGCCTGTCAAATTTCAACGGACGCTAATGCCATTGAGATTCGCTGGCGCAAGATACGCCCTGATCTCAGTCATTGATCCGCGCTGAATAATCCGGTCTTGTTTACTTTGAATCTGGTATTCATACATTGGGTCGTAATAGGTTACCAGCATTGATCTAATCCAATTTTTGTGACCAGCCCGATCTCCCTTTTTATGGTCGTCAAATGCGGCCCTCATTGCTGAAGATATCGTTTCATAGGCTGCACCACCCAAACGTTTCTTTACGGCATCCAGCGCATTTAAATACTTTGTTTCAAGCATTTGAATTGGGTCGTGAGCCTCATCACAGCTGTCGATTGAATCGACAATATAGTCCTGGAAAATCGTTTCAACACGTTCTTCAACAGATGCTTCGAGTAAAACTAAAGGGGCCTTTTTCATTGCCGCCTGAAGCGGTAGAGGCAGGCTCAATTTTCCGATCAATCTGCCTTCATCCTCGAGAACAACCCTACCTTGGCTTTTTAAAATATCGATAGCCACATGGTTTTCGAAATCGATTTGTGACGGTTGTTGGGTCCAGTAATTGCCAAATGCGGAACCACGATGATTAGCGCGACCTTCCAAATCCACGCTGTTATTCACATCATTAATCAGGATGGTTTTACCAACGCCGGTTTTACCTGCGACAACGACCAAGGGTGGTAGGTTCTCGTATAGATTAAGCAAACATCGGCGCAGCGCTTTATAACCACCGTCGATTTTAGGCACATCAATGCCTGACTCTGCCAACCAGCGTTGCGCAATCGTTGAACGTTGGCCACCGCGAAAACAATATATCCAAGCCCCTGGGTTCGCTTTAACAAAGGCTGCCCAGTGTTCTATTCGCTGACGCTTAGTATCGTCTTTGACCAGCTCATGACCTAGCTTCGTTGCGGCTTGGGGACCTTCTTGTTTGTAGCAAATGCCGACCTGATGTCGCTCGTCATCATTCAATATTGGAAGGTTTGTAGCACAAGGCAACGCGCCCTTAGAGAATTCTACTGCCGCCCGAACATCAAGCAAAGGCGTGTCTGACTTCAACAAGCGATAGAGCAGTGGAAAAAGCGCCTCCTGATTGGGGTTATTTAAGTCCATTTGGAAATCACAATTATTTAGCCTTCAATTTGATCATAACCCGTGTGTTGTCGACGATTTTTTGCCGAGAGTATAGGAGTGGCATATGGCCTTCATCAGCCCATGTTTGCAGCATATCATCATAGTGAGGGCTATTTGGGTCACCGCTTTGCCCTGGTGCATTTGTCATAACAGCATTGTCCCATTCACCGACATCGATAACCATCCGCCATGACCCGCCGCTGGCGACAGAAAAATCGTTCCGATAACGCGTGGAGTTTGGTGTATCGCCGCTGCCGCCCCGCGAAACAACGGGTATCGAGAGAAGCGTCTGGGTTTCATCATCGACCAGATCAATGAGGGGATGGCGGAATTTCATTTTATGCAGTTTACCCCATTGCCAGAGCATTGGATCAGCGCCCATTAAAGCTTCTACATCCAAGATGGCCTCTAAGATTGAATCAGACACTATTTTAATTTTGTTCACATCAGAGAATTTTTCAAACTCATCAATCGCGCTCAAATTATCGAGTGAAGCCAGCGCAGAGGGGTCATCAATGCCGGTAACCGTCGCGATGACCATCGGCGTAAAGTGACGGTTCATCCATACTTCGAACAGTGTGGCAGCGCTCGAGTCTTTTCCAAGTTGATAGTTCCATTGAGAGAATAGGGCGTTAGCGGGAGAAGGTAGTTCACTAATATTTATTTGCGTCAACAAACGTCGAGCCGGCAGTGAAACATAGTCTCGCTGAAGATCAATCGAGGTGCTCATCTTGTGTTGTGAGGAACTTTCAAGGACTTCTCTTATTCGATTGATACGCCATGGGTTTGCCCATTCGAAGCCAATGATCTTTTCTTTGTACGGGTAATCCTTTGGTAGGCTCATCGCATTGGCGGTCGCAACGTAGCCGTTTTTCGGGTTGTATTGAACGGGTAACTGGTCCATGTCATAGAAACCGTGCCACTCGTATGTGCCATTACCCGGCACGGGCAGTAGCCCATCGTAGTTTGTTCGAATCGGCGTTAAGCCAGCCGGTTTGTAACCAATGTTGCCCTGCGTATCAGCGTAAACCTGATTCTCCGCTGGCGCTCCCCAACGATTTAATGCGGCAAGAAACTCATCCCAATTTTGTGCTCGCATATACTCGATTGATCCAAAGTAGGGTGCCATTCCCGGTTGCAGCCAAGCCGCTCGAACGGCGAAGGCCTGCTTCCTATTTTTGTAGATAACGGGTCCATCTCGCGTAAACAACAACGGTACTGATACGGATTTTTGTCCCTTGACCTTAATTTCATCAACATGCGTCTTCATGTCGACCCACTTGTCCTGATACCTATATTGGTACTTGTTACCCTTGCGCCGTTGGTCGTAGACAATCAAATCCTCTTGATCGATTGAGAAAATTGTTAGGCCAAATGCGATCTTCTCATTATGCCCAATTGATATACCGGGCAAGCCGGGTTCACCCGCACCGATTACATTAATGCCGGGCGCAACCAAATGTGCAATGTAGCGCAGTGATGGCACTGCGTGGCCTCGGTGCGGGTCGTTGGCAAGAATAGGTCGGCCAGTATTTGTTTTTCCCGGTGCGACAGCCCAGTTGTTGCTGCCTGCATCGATAAGTTGATCTGATAGCAACGCCAAGGTTCGACTGTGATCAACTTGCGGCAAGGCATTGGATTGAGCCTTGGATGATGGCGGCTGAAACTGAACCGCGAGACGAAAATCAACGGGCGCTTTAGATAGTGAATATAATTTCAGAACATCCTTGGGTATATCGCAAGGGTCCAGCCCGAGGGGAACCGTTGTGACCCAATCAGGTTCCAGTTTCTTTATGATCGCATCAACCTGCAAACCATGTTCGCAGGCTATTATTGCACGACGAACTTCTGTGACGACATTACGCCACAATCCATTACTGCGAATTCTGACAGGATCAGACGCAACCCATTTTGATGGCTGATAACCCAATAGCTTGAATTCAAGCGGTAGCAAGTCAGGCTGACGGTCAATCAAATCAACATAGGCATTGATACCTGCGGTAAAGGCTTGGGCAATGCGCTTGGCGTCAGAACCGTACGCTAACCATTCACTAAACATTGAACCTCTATAGAGAAACAAGCGGGCGGCCGTGTCCTGTTCAACGAAGGCCGGACCTAAGACTTCTGACAATTCGCCAAGACCACGTCTACGCCATAAATCTATTTGCCACAACCTATCTCTCGCTGCGTTAAAACCCTGAACAAAGAAAGCGTCGTAATGTTTTTGGGCGTAGATATGCGGTACACCCCAGTGATCAATCCTGATCTCTGCATCTGCTTGAAGGCCTTTAACGTCGTATTCAATCGTTTCGGCGCCCATAAGTTGAAGTGGACTCAAGAGAGAGACAATCAGTGACAAAACTGCGATGTACGTCAATTTCATAAAACTTCCTAGTGTTCATGCTCGGTCTATGGCGGACATTTTGCGGCATTAGTTAACCTAAAGCGAAACTATACGGGCTTGGCTAGTCAAACTATAGGCAAGCGGTGAAATCAGAAGTACTGCAGGCAAGTAGGTGAAAATAGTAGCTATCAATCTATCAACGTAATATCGTTTGGTGACGCTGCAACTGACGTAGCCATGGAGTACAATTTAATGACAATTATCCCTATTTACAGGATTTTTATACGTGTTTAATTGCGCTATTAAGTGTTTAACTCAGTTTAGAAATCAATTTCTCAACCGTCTACAAGTCCACACAGATTCAGTCTTGACTGAGCCATCCTCAGTGTCGCCTAAACGCAGGACATCCAAAATAGGGGCAATTTTTTGTGTTGCGCTCGCAGCCTTCACTCCGTTTAGTGTGTGGGCTGACGGATACCAAGATACCATTGAAACATTTCGCGAAGCGTCATCTTCAGCGGCTTTATTCGATAATGCCTACGGTTATGCAATATTCCCCAATATCGGTAAAGGTGGTTTAGGGATAGGCGCAGCTTACGGTAAAGGAAAAGTGTTCTCGAACGGGCAATTTACCGGTGACGTCTCTATGAGTCAGCTATCCATTGGTTTTCAAATGGGTGGCCAGGCCTATAGTCAAATAATCTTCTTCGAAGACAAACGAGCCTACGATGAGTTTACCGCCGGCTCTTTTGAGTTCGGCGTTCAAGCGACTGCGGTCGCTATTACATTAGGTGTTTCCGCTGAAGCGTCAACGAAGGGACATTCCGCAGGTGTCAGTACCAGCCAGGATGCCCAATCTGTTAATCGTTACTATAAGGGTATGGCTGTATTCACGATTGCAAAGGGCGGTTTGATGTATGAAGCGTCTATGGGTGGCCAGAAGTTCGATTTTCGCTCAATTGACGATATGCCTGAGTACAAAGACATCACGAGTGAATCAGGAACAAAGTAGTATAGCTAGCTCGAGTTAAATGACGCGGTAATTGTGGTCGCCAAGCGATCAGAATTCCACTAGGTGTTTACGCAGATTAAATTGAGTACTTGCTGAGTTCTATCAGGACCCAGTTCCAGACAATCTATATTGCTTACGTCATTCGTATTGATTAAGCAGTCGCGCAGGTGTCCGTTTGGCTTGAGCCGACGGCCGAGATATTGAGCGTGTGCGAGTTCCGGTTGCGCATTCGGCGGTTTATAAGTTGGTTCTCGCATGGTGGTGGATAATCTCTCTTACCGTTTACTTCAGTATTGTATTTGTTCTTTATTCCTTCATCTGGACTGAAGCTTGTACAATTTAACATAATATAGATTATGCGCACTCTAGGATATGGATAAGCAGAATGAGGGTGGTCAGACATACGCACTTCCATGCTGTGGAATTGCCATAGAATTGGTTTTCACCACTGCTACCTGCGTCGATGTCTGCATAACTTACCCAACGACGAAACCTGCCTAAACGCGCGAACGCATCTAAACTTTTTGTAACCATTCTCCTTGGTAAAGAAACAATCATATTGTTATCCGCATGACGCGTTTACAGTCGTGCAATCAATATTTTAGACGGCATAACGAAGCTCACAGACTAAATGTCCTGTGATATGATCTGCGCTGTTTATTGAAATGATCAAAACCCATGATAAGTCTTATTGGCGTCTGCCTTTTAATCGCAATTGCATGGGTTCTTTCAACAGAGCGCAAATCCATTAACTACCGCACGGTATTTGGCGCTTTTGCATTACAGGCCGTTTTAGGCGGATTGGTTCTTTATTTCCCACCGGGTAAACAAGCCCTCAATGTTATGGCCATTGGTGTATCCAGTGTGCTCGGTTACAGTCAGGCCGGTATTAGCTTTCTATTTGGCAATCTCAGTGACCAGAGCTGGAATTCAATCGGCTTTGTATTCGCCATGCACGTACTGCCTATCATTGTATTTTTCGCATCGCTCATTGCCGTTTTGTACCACATTGGCTTCATGGGCTGGGTCATCCGGCTTATCGGTGGCGCGTTACAGATTGGTCTTAAAACAAGCAGGCCTGAGTCTTTATCCGCCGCAGCGAACATATTTGTCGGTCAAACTGAAGCGCCTTTAGTGGTGAGACCGTTTATTCGTAACATGACACGGTCAGAACTCTTCGCGGTTATGGTTGGTGGCATGGCATCCATCGCGGGCTCGGTTATGGCCGGTTATGCCGCCATGGGCATTCAACTCGAGTATCTGCTTGCGGCATGCTTTATGGCAGCACCGGGCGGCCTGATGATGGCCAAAATAATCATTCCAGAGACGGGCGAACCTAAAAACCAGCTTGATGAGCTATCCGAAGAAGATAATGAAGTCTACGTAAATGTGTTTGACGCTGCCGCCACAGGCGCCCTATCGGGTCTACAGCTCGCTTTGAATGTTGGCGCAATGTTGTTAGCTTTTACGGCGCTTATCGCTATGTTAAATGCCATCGTTGGCTGGGCTGGATCCGTTATTGGCTTCGACGGTCTAACCATTGAAGTCCTATTAGGCTATGCGTTCCAACCGATTGCATGGACGCTTGGCGTACCTTGGAGTGAAGCTAATATTGCAGGTAGTTTGATTGGTCAAAAGATTGTTTTCACCGAATTCTTAGCCTATATCGGCTTTACGGCAGTTATGGGCGAGCTGAGCAATTTGTCTCAAGCAATCATTACCATTGCACTGTGTGGTTTCGCCAACTTCGCTTCAATCGCTATTTTACTCGGTGGCTTAGGTACCTTGGCGCCAACACGCCGTACCGAAATAGCGCAACTTGGTATGCGTGCCCTCGTAGCTGCGACATTGGCGAATCTTATGAGCGCTGCCATCGCTGGATTCTTTTTGTCCTTAGGTTGATTCTGATTTAGAACCTTTACAAGCCAGATAAGTTTGATGTTTGAGGAGATTTCCATGGCTGAACTACCCATCATTGATTACGACGCAGAGGATGCTGACCAACAATTCACGCAATCCCTCGTAAAATACGGTTTTGCAGCGTTCCGTAATCATCCGCTTGATTTGTCACGGATCGATCGAATCTATCGGGACTGGGCAGTATTCTTCGCCTCAGACAAGAAGTTTGACTACACCTACTCCAAGCAAACCCAGGATGGCTTCTTCTCTATGGATGACGCCGAGTCGGCCAAAGGATCAGATGTTAAGGACTATAAAGAGTACTACCACTACTATAGCTGGGGCCGCTGCCCAGATGAGCTGAAGCAAGACATCGCAGACTACTATAAAGAGGCGCATGATTTCGCTGCCGTCTTACTGCGCTGGGTTGAGAAATACACGCCGGCAGAAATTGCTCAACATTATAGTGAGCCGCTATCAAAGATGATTGAAAACAGCGAATTGACATTATTGAGAGTTTTGCATTATCCCCCTGTGCCACAGGGTCAAAAAGTCTGTCGAGCATCTGCCCATGAGGATATAAACCTGTTGACCATCTTACCCGCAGCCGCTGGGGCGGGCTTGGAGATTCAGGATATGAATGATCAGTGGGTATCCGTGCCGCCTAATCCTGAAACAGTTCTGATTAATATCGGTGATATGTTGCAAGAGGCATCCGGTGGCTACTACCCTTCAACCACTCACCAAGTCGCAACACCCGCAGATCATCAGGCTAATTTTTCTCGTATGTCCCTACCCCTATTCCTGCATCCAAGGCCTGATGTTAAATTGTCTGATCGTTATACATCCAAGCAATACCTGCAGGAACGACTCAAGGAACTCGGCGTTATTTAGACTCATCATTCGAGTGAGGCGACTAAAGATATACGCTGAAAGATAAACGCAAAAATAACCGTCGTCAGTCCGACTGACGATGCAATCCGCAAATAGTCTCATGTATACTCAGAGACAACCTATTCAATGTTTAGTGAGATGTATTATGGAATGTCCTAAATGCCATTCATCAATGGAAGAAATTACGTACGGTCGAAACATGACCGTCGACCGTTGCACCAATTGCAAAGGTATTTGGTTTGACACCGGTGAAGCCGAAAAATTGAAGAACAAATGGATGTCCGAGTTTATCGACAGTGGTGATCCCGAGATCGGTAAGGAATATAACAAGATTGACGATATTGATTGCCCACGCTGCAGTGTGCGCATGGAAAAAATATCCGACCCATCACAACCGCACATTTGGTACGAAGTGTGTCTTGAGCACGGTATGTATCTGGATGCGGGTGAGTTTACTGACTTCAAATACGAGACGCTGCTCGACAAATTTCGAGATTTGGTTACCGGCAGAAGAAAATAGTCTTTCCAACGTGTCCCACTCATAGGTGATTGACGAAGTTTCGTGCTCTTACAGGACAAGAAACTTTGTTGGTTTTCTGGCCTATTCCAGGTAAGTCTTACTGAAGGATCAAACAAGTTATGCGCGTTGTTTCGTTCAATGTAAATAGTGTTCGAGTTAGATTACATCAACTTGAAGCCCTCATCGCATCCCACCAGCCTGACATTATTGGGCTGCAGGAAACCAAGGTTACTGACGAAGACTTCCCCATTGAAGCGATCAATGCGATGGGCTACGAGGTGACCTTCATTGGCCAAAAGACTCACTATGGTGTGGCACTCATGTCACGAAAAACACCGACATCGATTATCAAGGGCTTTGCTACCGATACTGATGAGAGTCAAAAACGATTTATCGGCGCCACATTTGATTTGACCGATGGACGCACCCTTACCTTCTTAAATGGTTATTACCCGCAGGGTGAAAAGCGAAGTCATCCAACCAAGTTTCCTGCCAAGGAAAAATTCTACCAAGACTTAAGTGCTTTTTTGGATGAACGTTGTTCCGCCAACGAACCGATTATGGTCGTTGGTGACATGAATGTTGCACCGGTTGATTTTGATATTGGTATTGGTGAACCCAATAAAAAGCGTTGGCTCAAAGATGGAAAAACGAGTTTTCTGCCCGAAGAACGACAATGGCTAAGTAAGTTAACGGATTGGGGTATGTTCGATTCATATCGGCACCACTATCCTGAAACAAGCGATCGATTCAGTTGGTTCGATTATCGAAGTCGAGGCTTCGAAGCTGAACCCAAGCGCGGTCTGCGTATCGACCTTATTCTTGCCAGCAATGTGATTCGCGATCAATGTGTTGACTCAGGCATCGACTACGATATACGTGGCATGGAAAAACCTTCTGATCACTGTCCTATTTGGACAGAGTTTGATCTTGAGCTCGCCTAATAATATTTTTAATTTACGCTTCGCCTGAAATGAACACTCAATCGGGCCAATGTGCTTATTGGTCCCATTAAATCTTCTCGTTCGACAGGTTAAGACGCCTAGTCTTCCAACTGAAGCGCTTCAAAATTCAAACTAAAACTTACCGGTACCGACAGGGTAATCGATTGGAGTCCCGCAATCTTCCGTAGCGCTTCGATGCCAGCGGCAAGCTTAAATGTCGACGCCTGAATAATGACAGGACGTTGGCTGCTGACTGTAATTCGATCTGCACTGCGCGTAACCAAAACCGGCACGGTCGCGTTTGCCTGTTGACCGTGAAGCTCGATCGTAATCGGTAACTGTAGTGTTGACGTAGCCTTCGATTGCAACGCCGCAACATCTTCTCTATCCAAGATTGCGGTTATCGTTGCGACGGGATATGTACCTGTCTCAAACAACATAGCCTGCATCCGCTCGTTGCGAATCCCAATGGCTGTTTCAACACTGCTGAGATCAATGCTAACGCTTGCCTGATTGGCTTCAATACTTCCGCTAATCGACTTAAAGTAATGGGACTCGACAACTTGACCGTTTTTGATCGAGTTAAAACTGACTGACGACGCATCATTGTCGAGTTGCCAGGCCGCCTGTGTCGCCATCGGTAGGCTGATCAGTAAAAAAATAACAATGGCACGAAGCTGTTTCATGGTCGTAACTCCAAAAAAAATGATTGGCCAGGTCGATTTGGCAAAGTGAATTTATTAATCGTTGAACCTACCGACAGTATCATCTAACCCTGAGACGGCCCGCAAGAGTGTATATTTTTTTATTGGCTCAGCCACGATCATGTAGGCAAATACGCCGATCAAGTCAGCCAATAGATCTGCGACTTCGAAGAACCGCGCTTGAGTTTGTGATTGAAACAATTCAATTGCTAAGCCGTAGCTCGCCAGCGATAAACCAATGACAATTTTGCGCTGAAGCGTTACGGGCTGAAAACTATATTCACTTAGAAAAGCTAACACGAAAAACGCAACCAGGTGATTCGCCTTGTCCCAACCTAATGACAGATCGGCACTGGGTTTAGGTGTTAAAGCCAGCCAGGTAATGGCGCAAACGGCGACGGCTAGCAGAACACGAAAAATGACAATGTCATGTCCCTGTCGATGCAACCTGACTAACATACGTTTCATCAATGATGGATCAGGGCTGTTCAATTTTGTGTGAATTAACCTCGATCCTCGTGGCATTTGCTACTTCTCTCGCCTTGATGGAAAAATCGGAGCCGTTGGATGCGTAGAGCACCGCGCGAGATGAATTGATGATCATCGGGCCGCCCTGTCCATGTTCCATTAAGGCTTGAACATCCGCACCCTGCGCCCCTACCCCAGGCATCAGGAAAGGCATATCGCCGGTTATCTTTCTGATATCCGAGATCTCGTCAGGCCGGGTGGCCCCTACCACTAGACCGACATTATTGTTTTTGTTCCAGTCTTCCACCGCCAGTTTTGCAACATGCTCATAGACTCGCAAACCGCTGCCGAGCGTCAAATTCTGCAGGTCTGTGCCACCAGGGTTGGAGGTTCGACAGAGAATAAATATCCCCTTATCTTTGCGGGCTAGAAAAGGTTCCATCGAATCCATGCCCATATAGGGATTGATCGTGACGGCATCCGCTCCGTATCGCTCGAACGCTTCTTCAACATACATTTCAGCCGTGCTGCCAATATCGCCGCGTTTTGAGTCGAGTAGGACAGGAACCCCCTTGTCTCGCATGTATTGTATGGTCATCTCCAACGATTTTTCCGCACCGACCGCTGCATAGTAAGCAATTTGCGGTTTATAACAGCAAACGAGGTCATGAGTGGCGTCGATAATTTCTCGATTGAAACTGAATATCGGATCAGGATCGTTCTTGAGTATCTGAGGAATCTTATTCGGATCTGTATCCAGACCTATGCAAAGTTGAGACGCATTGGCCGATGTCTGCTGCTTGATGGAATCAAAAAATATAGACAAGTTACCTACTTCTCCCAATTGCATGTTGTTTAAGTGAACTTTGAATCTTCATCTTATGGATCATCCGTTGCATACCTAGGCGCTGGTCTTTCGGTTTGCCGCGAGTTGCTGTTGGCCGTCATGCCCTAGCATCGATAATGGGTCTGACGTTGCTAAAAACAGGGTGTTTGACGAATCATTTCCCCGCGTTTCCCTCGATTTCCCAGTCACTCGCAACTGACCGGATGAGTCACGGGTTGTCAAAAAGTTTCACGGGATAGCCTATAGGACAAAATTTGTCAGCGCATTATAACCATCAGCAAGCTGCGATTGATACCTATTTATTCTTCAAGTTACTGTTTTTATTGAGTTAATTGTCGGTTTTTGATACTTGGCACGGGCTTCGCATTCAATTCAAGTACGAACAGCAAATTTGGATTAGTGACAAATGGCAACTTCATTGTTAATGAACAAATTAATCAGTCTGGCTGACACACGTCGCAGAAATAGAAGGCAGAAAGTCCACATGAGCAGGCAAATAAGTGAACGGCGACAAGATGACCGCAGAGAAAGCTCAGAGCGGCTCTTCCTTCAGGTTATCGCGGCTCAAGAGGCCGATATTGTCGGCATGACCATTTCTTGCAACGCGTTGGATATTTCAGCTGGCGGGATGAAAATAGAATCGTCTATCCAAATTCCGGCAGGTTCAAAGCTTGATATTTGGGTTGATATGGCCGCAAGCCCTGGCAAGTTCTTTTTGACGAGCGATGTGCGATGGAGTCGCACGAATGAGCAAGGTTATTGCGAAATTGGCGTACAACTGCACGATGGTGCTACGACTGATATTCTACAATGGCGCCAAATCCACAGCTAACCGGGCGCCTTGCAAGTTTTAACTTGGCTGTGCCGACGATTGTACGTGGGTCAACTAAACCTCGCCCTTTCGCGCAGCTAAGGCTTCCAATTCAGAGCCGCTAAGGCTTCCATTTCAGAGCAGCTAAGGCTTCTTCACCCGCGGTCCGTCATGGGTATCTTCTATGACATAACCGGCCGCAAGTACCGCATCCCGCAGTTCATCAGCTCGCTGCCATTGCTTATTCTGACGTGCTGCATCCCTGTCCAACGCCATCTGCTGAATATCCTCTGGCACGTCTATCACCTTCGGTTTCCATTGTGCAATACCTAAGCCCAGCACGGCGTCGAATGCGAGTAACGTTGCTTTCTTATCCGCGGGTGCACGGTCGGATTTTACAAGCTCCCAAACGACCGCGAGTGCTCGAGGTAGGTTAAGATCATCATTGACGCAGGCCATGAATCGCGTGTCGAAATCGGTGATGACGTCGCCCGACTCACCCCAATCGAAGGCAGCTTGGTATAAACGATTCAAAGCAACCTGGTTTGATGCCAGACTGTCCCAACTGAAGGACATTTGCGTACGATAATGCGCCGTAAGACAAAAGTAACGATAGACCATGGGGTCAATACCTTGTTCTAGCAAGGTTTCCAGCCTCAGGAATTCACCCGTCGATTTCGACATTTTGTTATTGTCTAGCTGCAAAAAGTATCCATGCATCCAGAAATTTGCGAGTCGAGTACCTCGACTGGCTTCTGTTTGGGCAATCTCATTGGTGTGGTGGATCGGAATGTGATCTTCACCACCGCAATGGATATCGAAATAATCACCAAGATACTTCGCTGACATTGCGGAACATTCAATGTGCCAACCGGGGAAGCCGATCCCCCAAGGACTTTCCCACTCCATTTGGCGCTTTTCCCCTTCGGGAGAAAACTTCCAGAGCGCAAAATCCGTGACGTGTTGGCGTTCGCTATCAACCCGCGCACCTGCCATTAGGCCTTCGATATCTAATCGCGCGAGGTAACCATAGTTGTTCAGTTTTTGAGAGTTAAAATAGATGCCGTCAGAGGTCTTATAGGTGAAACCTTTTAGCTCTAAATCCTCGATAAACGCGATTTGTTCTTTTATGTGATCTGTTGCTCGGCACCAGGTATTGGGACCGAGGATATTGAGTCGGTCAAGATCTGTTTTAAACGCTTCGGTATAGAAATCCGCCATTTCCCAAGCAGACATGCCCGTGCGCTTTGAACCCAATTCCATCTTGTCCTCGCCAGAATCGGCATCCGATGTCAGATGTCCGACATCGGTGATGTTCATTACAAAATCCACCTCATAGCCATTTTGGCGCAAGACACGGAACAATATATCTTCGAACACATAGGTTCTAAGATTGCCAATATGGGCAAAGTTATAAACTGTGGGGCCACAGCAATATAAACCGACCTTGCCAGGGGTCAGTGGTTCGAAGGGGCGAATTCGGCGTTCGTAGGTATCAAATAGTTGAAGCGTGGACATAGAAAAACGTGTCAAATTACATGCAAGCGCGAATGTTAAAGCAATTGCCGGTTATCTCAAGCGCCATAGCGCTCTTCCATCACTCGTTCAACAGTATCGACAATGACTTGGGTTTGACTCTCGATTTCAATGTTCACTTCATCGCCCTCTTGCAGCAGCGCAAAGTTAGTTCGACGCAGGGTTTCGGGGATGAGGTTAATGCTGAATTGGTTGAGCGTGCGATCAATCGCTGCGACCGTTAGGCTGCATCCGTTTACCGCCAAATAGCCCTTATTGAAGACGTACTTCATCCAACCACCGTTACCCTGAAATGTGAGCCGGCAATTGTTATCTGACTCTTCGATTGATACGACGGCCGCGACATCGATGATATGTCCAGACAGAATGTGTCCGCCAACTTCTGCGTCAGATTTTGCCGAGCGTTCAACGTTAACTTCCGTACCTTTTTGCAAATATTTGATATTGGTTAGATCCAGCGTCTCGGCAATCGCGTCGAACAACACCGCCTGCTCCTGTATTTCAGTGACGGTAAAGCAACAGCCGTTAACCGCGACACTTGCACCGAGTTCAAGATCATCCCTCATCCCTAACGGGATATTGAGACCGAAGCTCATCAAGCCAGGCTTCTTGTCGACAATAGTAATGGGCAACATGGCTTGTACGATACCTGTGTACATATTTTTCCTCTTCAGATTCGGTCGAACTGGTTATGAAATTTTTTCGCTTTGCTTTTCGTTCTAATGTCTTATGAGCCGTTATCCAAATTAAGTGTTAAAGCTCAAAATAGGCGTCCTGACATGCTTGTAAATACAACGTCCAGGCTGAATGACTTTGTTCACCGCGAGGTACATTGGTTTCATTGGACGGTTTGCGCGTGACAAGTTTTTGAGCTTGGTGGAAGTGACGTAACCCCCAATCTTCCTGACAAACAATATCCAGACACTGCATATAGCTCACATCTTGTCGAGACCGCGAAAGCAGTTTTGCTCGACGTTTCACGCTACGTAACTGCGTCTCGGTAATGTGTTGTATTGTGACTTGTCTGCTCACGTGACTAACTCTTCAATTATGCTGGGTCATCTAGCTATTCACACTTTCGCAGAACACAACAACAACACTAGCACCATGACTGCGTTTGGGCCGAATTGTGCTAGCGGGTTTTATCTTTAAATTCAGTGTGAAGCATACAGTGCGCTGGGCTTTACCGTGGTTAATGGCGGGCGTCTGTTTCGCCCTTCGTCAGTCTCACTCTTCGCAGAATGGACGCCAAACAATACAGTGGACATTAATGACATGTCTTTAGGTTGTCAATTCAATGCGAGCCATCATAAAACCCGATAATATGACGGCCTCTCAAGTATGAATCTTACCATCTTCATACTCCAATTATATCTAGCCGAGAAAACCCTATTGATCGATCTACGCAGCGACACCGTGACAAAGCCCTCACCTGACATGCTCACCGCCATGCAAAGTGCAGCAACCGGTGACGACGTTTATGGAGAGGATCCGACCGTCAATGAACTCGAACAATTGGCGGCACAGATCACAGGTAAGCAAGCAGCGCTATACTGCGTGTCTGGGACACAAAGTAACCTTTTAGCGATGTTGAGCCATTGTGAGCGCGGTCAGGAGTTTATCGCGGGGCAAGAGGCCCATGCCTACAAATATGAAGGCGGTGGTGCCGCTGCGCTGGGTGGTATCCAGCCCTACACGCTGCCATTTAATGAACGCGGCGAGCTTGCGATAGATGATATTCGCGCGTCAATAAAACCCGATGACATGCATTTCGCGGTTACGCGTTTACTCTGCCTAGAAAATACACAAGCAGGACAGGTGTTATCACTGGATTATCTGCGAGCGTTCAGCCAACTTGCACAGCAATATCAACTAAAGCGTCATATGGATGGCGCTCGGGGATTTAACGCGGCTGTCAAATTAGGTGTGCCTATTCAAACAATTTGTAAGCACTTCGATACGATTTCATTGTGCCTATCAAAAGGACTGGCTTGCCCCGTCGGGTCTCTCTTGGTTGGTGATGAAGCGACCATCAACAAAGCTAGACGCTACAGGAAAATGATCGGCGGCGGCATGCGGCAAGCAGGTGTGATTGCAGCTGCCGGCATTTATGCTTTGCGAAATAACATCAATAGATTGCAGCAAGACCATGATAATGCTCAACTTATTTCCGAATCTGTTGGTCAACTTGAACATCTTGGGCTTGCCCAACCAACGCACACAAACATGGTGATGATTTCCCGCCAAACCGACTTAAAGAAGCTCACAGCATTTCTTGCCGATCGTCACATCTGTATATCGGGCACCCGCTGGGTATTACATCGCGATATATCACGTTCGGATGTAGAAGCGATTATTGATGCCTGCGAAGCCTACAATCGTCTTTTTTAACTGATTGGTAGCGCGTTCTTTGCTAACCATCAAACTTGCAACACATTTGCTTCAGGCTAACGCCTTAGGCTCACAGCTTCATAACGTTAAAATACCCGCAATGGTGCCTGTTAAGCAGGTTGCCAAGGTACCCGCGATCAGTGACTTAGGCGCAAGCGCGATAATATCTTGCCTTCGACTTGGGCACATACTGGAAAGACCGGCGATCATAATGCC
>MEHZ011524344.1_pt1 | contig 16636 bp, 16 predicted proteins | sample 897221 | NCBI WGS metagenome assembly MEHZ01 (sample SAMN05514161, study PRJNA337945) | marine metagenome | isolation source: marine surface water | place: Arctic Ocean | collected 2007-12-13
CAGCATCTTTCATTGCTAAAGCTACTTTTTTATTGGGTACGTCATGGTAAACCTTAATTTGATGCTGTTTAGCTACTTTTACAATTTTATTGGGTTTTCCTAAAGAAGTTAAAAAAAATTTTACCCCCTCTTCTATGGAGATTTTCATCCACCTTTCCATTTGCTTGTGGTACTTTTTATTTGCTCCCCCAAAAATCGTAAAATTAACCCCAAAGGGGTTTTTAGTCAATTTCTTGATCAATTGTAATCCTTCTCTAAAGTCATGTCCATAAAGAATGGTTAATGCAAGTGGTTGAACAACGCCGAAGCCCCCAGAATTTGATACAGCTGCAACTAATTCAGGGTTTGAACCAGGGTACATCGGCCCACATACGATAGGTACTTTTGCGCCAGTGTCTTTTAAAAATTGAGAAGTTAATTTTTCCATACCCTTATATACTAAGTAAATTTTTAAATCCTTTTTAACATTAATAATCTAAAATCTATGAGCTCTTTACCCTTCTTTTTTAATCCCTTTAAGATTAGTTTTCCTTTACCTTTTTTTAAAATCATAGTACCCATATTTAAGGGAATAAAATCTTTTACATATGATTCTATTCTAGGTGATCTATCGTTTTCTTTACCAAATTCATCTGGGTCATAATAGTTAATTAAACTTTTGGAAATACTGGAGTCTAAGAAACGAAGCTCAATTTCTGAGCCTAAAGCATCTTCAGCACACGTGTAATAAACCACTGCTTCAAATTTTCCATCCTCAGCAACTTCAGCATCCCAAGATATGGTATCTTCAATATTAACCCAATTAGTAATATAACTACAATTTGGATAGTAATTAGATCTTTTAATTAATCCATTTACTTTTGCATCTCGAGCTGGAATTTGCGTATTTTTCAAATCAGGATGACCTATTACAAATGCTCTATCATCTTTAGTTTTTAAATTAATCAAAACTTCATTTTTCCATGTATTTTTAACTTTCTTCATAGCCACAAATGTTTCGATATTTTTTGATGAGATATTTTTCAACTGATTTGGATCGTCATCCATATTATAAAGATTATTTTTATTTCCAAGTCTAAAATTTTGACTTCTTATACTCAATTTTCCTCTCCAATAGTTGTAAATATATCTTTCAGGCCATTCGGTATTTTCATTATAAATTAATTGCTTCAAACTAAGTCCATCCAATTTATTTTTCGGTGTTGATTTGATTCCAGCTAAATCTTTAAGAGTCGGTAACAGGTCAATTGCTGAGGCAATCTTATTTACTTCTTTTCCTTCTGGGATATTTCCTTTCCAGTAAATAATCATAGGTGACCTTACCCCTCCCTCATCTGTAGATCCTTTAACTCCTTTCATTCCGGCATTCCATCTGTGACCATTAGGTCCATTGTCTGATAAATAAACGATAATTGTATTTTCATCTAAGTCAAGAGTTTCTAAAGTTTCTATGACCCTTCCTACATTCCAGTCTATATTTTCACACATTGCTAATGCAGCTTTAGGATGGTTTTCATCTTTATTGCGATTAGTCCCTGATGATATTTTATCAGGAGCTTTTGACAATGTTCCCTTTTGGGTTAGTTCTTTATTCTTAAACTTATTCCAAAATTTATCGGGTACTTGCATTGGACTGTGAGGAGTATTGAAGGGTAAATAAAGAAAAAACGGATTGTCTTTATTCTTCTTAATAAATTCTATTCCATGATTTGTCAAATCATCAGTTATATAACCTGTTCCTTTAACTAACTCTCCATTTTTTTCTAATACGGGGTTAAAGTAGTTTCCCCAATGACCAGAACAAAAACCATAAAAATCTTCAAAACCCCTTGTGTTTGGATGATATGGTGCTTGCATTCCATTATGCCATTTCCCATATGCAGCAGTTTTATATCCTGAGGTTTTGAAAACATCAGCTATTGTCTCTTCATTGATATTTATTCTTTCACCCCCTAAGGAAACATCATAAACTCCGGTTCTTACATGGTGTCTTCCTGTTAAGATTTCTGCTCTAGTAGGAGAGCATACTGGACTTACAAAGAAGCGATCAAATCTAACACCATTAAGGGTCATTTTATCAATATTTGGGGTGTGAACATCATTGTTGCCATTAATACTAATGTCACCCCATCCTTGGTCATCTGTTAAAATGAGAATAATATTTGGCTGTCTTTTTATTTCAACTGATGAACAGGAAATAATAAGAAAAAAGGCAAACGAAAAAATTAAAATTTTCTTCATTAATTTATAATTAGTTATAAAAGGTAATGAAACTCCTTTAAATAATTTAAATACTTAGAATTTCTAAGCTTTTAAGGGGTTAATTCTACCGTTTTTCATTATATTAATAAACTAATCACTAAAAAAATATTTCAAATGAAAAAATTATTATTGTTGAATTTTATAGTGTTTGTCTTTATAGCATGTAACAATGTTGAAACAGCACCTGCAATAGAAGACGAAAAAGCCAATGGTGAACCAGATCAACCTCACACCTCAGCTGATTGGAAGATATGGGCCTTAAGTACAGCTGCTCCATCATTTATAGCTGCAAACTGTACGGTCATTGATTCTGATGGAAAAACTGTTTTAAGAGAAGGTACAAATGGCTGGACTGCAATGGCTGGAAATCCCAGAGGAATGTCTGATCCTCAGAAGGGATGGAAAGATCCCCATGAAGCAATGCCCATGGTAATGGATGCTCAAGCTATGAAATGGGCAATGGCTTATATGAGTGGTACAAAACCTGAATTAGCTCACGATGGATGGATGTATATGCTTCATGGAGACATGGGAGAAGACAATACTGTCGGTATGAGATTGAGAATTGACAGTGAAGGAGAAATTGACATAAAGACCAAGGCGACTGCGGCTGAAGGTGAGTGGATAGTATCAGGACCTCATTTAATGCTAATGCCAAAAGATCCTGCTTCGCTGAAGGGTCAAACTAACGATTTTAATTCTGGTCACCCATATATTATGTTTGAGGGAACCGGCTACGATCATTTAATGATTCCTGTTGAAGGATATTATAATTATCAATCTCAAAAATAACTAACTAAGACCCTCCCAAAAACAGATCTTTTTTAGCCAAAATAAGAGTTATGTAGCAAGCCTCCTTTTAACATATAAGGAGGTTTTTTTTTACCATGGTATAAAGTAAAAAGCAGAAGTTAATTTTAAATTAATTAAAATTAACACTTGCAATTTTATACTTAAACCTTGTAAAAATTAACTTTAATAAATTTTTAATCTTAAAAAAAATCTACTTTACTTTAGCATGGAAAACCAATTCGATAATCAGTGGCATCAATCATTTCTTTTTATCAAATACCAATAAAGCATTCCATATGGCAAAAGTAAATAAGAAAGTTACGGGAATTATAAAATAATAAGAATCTGGAACAAAATTTATTACTTCTAGTTCATGTAGACCGTGAATTAGACCAATCGAAATATTTATATACAAAATTATTGCAGTTCTATTTGTGTATTTTTCCATGCTCAAAATTAAAGATAAATCTTACTAATACTAACTTAATCTAACAATACTTATTTTGCTATCTCAATTCTCATTTTTAATCAATCAAGTAAGTTTTAATATACCAAAGTATAGTATTTAATTTATTTTTTTATAAAAACCATGCAATGTTGCCATGGAAGATTATCGATATTTTCTTTTAGTTTAAACCCAGCGGCTTCTAATTCCTTGACAGCTTGTTTTTCTGTCATTTTATGTATTTTTTTAATAGGAACTTTTAAGTCTTCGCCTCTATATTCTATTAAGAATAAGTGTCCATTAGGTTTCAATGCCTTTTTTATTGAAGTAATCATTTCTACTGGAAAATTAAACTCATGATAAACGTCAACCATTAAAATTTTATCAACTGAATTTTTAGGTAAATGAATACTTTTTTCACTTCCAATGATTGTTTCAACATTTGTAATTTTATTAAACTCTTTGGTCTTTTCAATCTCCATCAGCATTTCACTTTGAATATCTACTGCATATACTAGACCTTTTTTTGTTAACGGAGACATTCTAAATACATGATATCCAGAACCAGCACCAATATCTGCAATAGTGTCATTAGATTTAATCCTCATGTTTTGAATTAAATTAGAAACGTTTTCTTCTTTTTCACGATCTGATCTTTCTAACCAACCAATTCCTTGAAATCCCATTACATAGGCAATTTCTCTACCCATATACCACTTTCCAATTCCATTAAAATCTCCTCTTTTAAAGGTGTATTTTTTATCAGTATTGAGCTCTTGTGATACGCATTCATTTGATAGTACTAAACCGGTAATCAAGAATAAAAAAATATTTATTTTTTTCATGAACTAAGATTTAACTCAATTATTGATGAAGTTTAGTAAAAATAAACCAACAAAGAGAGATAGAAAAAAAATGTCGTATTTTAAATTAAAGAATAAAAAGTCATTCAATTATTCATAGTGTGCCCAAACACTTGACTTACCATTGGTGTCAATTGCCAAAACATCAAAATTTGCATTTTCATTGTTAATTTCCATTCCAGGAACATTGATTCCAGCTGGCATTCCAGGAACAGTTAGGCCTATAATATTATCGGGTTTTTCTTTTATTAATTTTTTCACATCATTTGCAGGAACGTGACCTTCTATAAAGTAACCATTAATTATTGCAGTATGACAAGAAGCCAAATCAATTGGAAGACCAGCATTTATTTTTATATCATACATATTAGAATCAATGTTTTTTTCTAAAATAAAATTATTGCTTTCCATATGCGAAATCCATTCATGACAACACCCACAATCAGGAGATAAGTAAACAATATCCTTATTTTTAGGTTCTTTTTTACATGAAAAAAGAATAAAAAATATAATAAGTAATGAGTATTTTTTCATCAATTCAAATTTAAAAATTAAAAATACAAAATGGTATTCAATTAAACAGATATCTTTTGTACTAACGATAAAATAAACTCTGTAAAGAAAACTAAACAAATTCTGTTTTATTTAGCTTTATTAATAACTTTTATAAATTCTTTATCATAAAATAACATGCATTTCATTTCATTTAATTTAATAAAACAACTAGTGAATTAACCTTTTAATTAAAACTCCGTTTCCCGCAAAATCATTTATTTATTTTAATTTTACAGCATGAAAAAAATATTTTTAATCTTGTTATTTATTACTGCTTCCTCTTGTTCCAAAAATAATGCTGAAGATGGCTCTTTAATTACTTCATCTAACTATATTCTATGGAATTCTAATTTTCAAGCATTTATTAAAAAGGATGATACTGACGCTGCTATTGCTAATAATCAAGATCGCCTTACAAATAATGTTTGGATTACAAGAGATAATGACGGTGGGCAGATATATAATGTTGTTAAAGAAAGTTCTGCAAATAAAAATAAGAGTCCTACTGGAACTGAATGGGCAATTGGAACTTTAAATGAATTAAATTTATTAAAATTCAAAAGTTTTAGGTCAACTGTTGATAAACCCAAAGAAGTAGTGGGTAAAGATTTAGTAATGCATTTAATAGATGATGATATTTATTTAAACATAAAATTCACCTCATGGTCTGTTGGAAAAAAAGGAGGATTTTCTTACGAAAGAAGTGCTCCGTAGAAATTTAAAATTTATTAAAAAAAAAGGTTTCACATAAAATAAATTAAACTTTAGAAAAAAATCTTTGTTAAATTTATTATTTGTCAAATAACGTAAGCTTTAAATATTTTTTCTATAACCGTAAATTATTTTAATTGATTTTTTTTAATAAAAATTATTTCTGTTTTTTTTCTTCCATAATAATTTTAATAATTATTCTAGTTAGATGTTCAAATGATATATCTATAGCTGAGTCTGAAAAAGAGCAAGTAATATTATGTCCTCCTTGTGAAATTGAAGCTATTCAAAATCAAATAAATAGTGTAAAAACTACTTGGCCAGAATATACTGGAGGAGATTTGTTAAAAATTAACTTACTTACTGATCTTAAATACAAGCAACCAGAGAGAGCCTATGATAATAGTTATTGGAATATTAAGCCGTGGTGGCGTGATCAAGGACTAGATCCGTGGAGTACTTCTCCTAATTGGGGAAATGAATATATTCAACCAAACCACAATTTTAAAAACTGTGTAAATGACAATTTAAGATGGATGTGTGGATATTCATATTCGTTAGAAGTTCCTGAAAATTATTCAGAAGAAAGAAGTTATCCATTGATTATTTTTCTTCATGGAAGTGCTGCTTTAAATCAAGAAAGCTTTATTTTTTATGAAAATATTAGAACTGATTTTCATAAGCCAAAAAACGATCCTTATATCTATGCTGCGCCTATAAAGCTCGAAATCGATTGGGATCATAATAAAATTCGTGATTTAATTGAAAATATTAAAAAAAATATTAATGTGGATGAGAATAGAATCTATTTAACAGGTTTAAGCATGGGAGGGAGAGGAACTTTTATAGTATCATCAAAACTATCAAAAACATTTGCTGCAATCATGCCATTATCGCCTCACCATCAGCCTTACAGCTATTTGCCACTAGCGAAAGACGTTAAAGAGATACCTATATTTATGTCGCATGGCGAAATTGATAGGGTATCCTCTTACGATATGGCAAAACAAATGGAAAAAATATTATTGGATATGAATGCAAATATTATGTTTCGAACAGAAATTGGTGTTGGCCATTCAGGATGGAATCAGATTTATAGGGATTCTTCTTTGATTGGTTGGCTTCTTTCGTGGAAAAGGAATATGGATTGATTCATAATATATATCTAAACTCAATTCTATTTTTTGTTATTCTTAATTATCTGAAATACTTATTGTTAGTGTCTAGATTTAGATAAAATAATTTTGTTTAATATATTCTAATAAAGCATAAACAAAGCTGAGTTATTTGTTATACATTCGCTTCGAACTTTAAAAAACAATTATGAAAAAAATTTTATTTACAATCACAACAGTATTACTTATTACATTTTCCGAAAATGTTATTGCACAAGGTACTGTAGTTGATGTTGCTGTCGGAAATAAAGACTTTTCAACCTTAGTTACAGCTTTAAAAGCTGCAGATTTAGTTGAGGCTCTTCAGGGTGTTGGTCCCTTTACTGTTTTTGCTCCTACAAATGATGCTTTTGCTAAAATTGATTCGGAAACATTAAACTCTTTATTAGAAAAGGATAATCAAAAATCATTAGCAAATATTTTAACTTATCATGTTATTTCTTCTAAAATAGTAGCAACTGATGTCGTTGCTGCTTTAAAAAAGGGAAATGGTGTTGTTGAGTTAACAGCTTTAAACGGCCAAGTTATTTCAGTAATTGAAAAAGATGGGAAAATTTGGTTAAAAGATTCAAATGAAAATTATAGTGAAATAACTTCAACAGATATCATGGGAACAAATGGTGTTATTCACGTTATAGATTCAGTTGCAATGCCTAATTAATATTTTATTTATATTAAATAATTATTGCCCTCTTAAATAATTTTAAGAGGGTTTTTTTGTAGATTTATTTTATGGAAAAAAATGTTTTTGGAGAACCTCTTAAAATCTGCTGTACAAACCCAATGACTGGCTATTATAGAGATGGCTCATGTAAAACAGTTTCACAGGATACAGGTACTCATACAGTTTGTGCTATCATGACAGATGATTTCTTAAAATTTTCTGCCTCAAAAGGAAATGATTTAACCACACCTATTGTTTATTATCAATTTCCTGGTCTTAAAAAGGGTAATAAATGGTGTCTTTGTGTAACTAGGTGGATTGAAGCAGAAAGAGCAGGAAAAGCTCCTAAATTGATTTTGGAGGCGACAAACGAAAAAACTCTTGATTATATTTCCTTAGATTTACTTGTGAAATATGCATTTAAATAAATATCACTATTTACCCCATCCTCTTTTTAATACATAAGGTTATAATCAAAAGTGTAGTTTTTATTTATTTACAATATAATTTATATTAATAAATTAAAATTCTATTTTTATTGATAATCTATTTATTATGAGAATATTTTTTTCGCTTATTTCATTAATATTTATATTTTTTTTTTCATGTTCAAAAATTCAATCTTCTGATCGAGAAAATTGGATTTCACTTTTTAACAACAAAGACTTAAATGATTGGACTATAAAAATTGCAGATCGAGCTTTGAATGATAATTATAAGAATACATTTCAAGTTGAAGACAGCATTCTAAAAATTGTTTACGATAGTTATGATGATTTTGATGATAAATATGGTCACATATATTATAAACAGCCTTATTCATTCTATAAACTCCGTTTTGATTATCGATTTAATGGAAATCAAACGCCTGGTGGAGAACTATGGAACAATAGAAATAGTGGCGTAATGATTCATTCTCAATCAGCTCAATCTAATACTTATAGCCAACATTTTCCCGTATCAATTGAAATTCAGCTTTTAGGAGGTCTTGGCATTAAACAAAGGCCTACGGCAAATTTATGTACACCAGGAACAGCAGTGGTTTACAAAAATCAACTTGATTTTACTCATTGTATTTCCTCAATTTCAAAAACATATCATGGTGATCAATGGATAAATGTGGAGGCAATTGTCCTGGGAGGAGAATCTATAACTCATATTGTTGAAAATGATACTGTTTTAAAGTACGAAGCACCTCAAATTGATGATGCATTTTTAAGTAAAAGCGCCGAAGGTAAAGATTGGGAAATTATGGGAGTATCAAATAAAGAGAAATGGATTAATAAGAAAGGTGAGATAATAACAGAAGGATATATTGCTTTGCAAGCAGAAAGTCACCCTATTGATTTCAAAAATATTAAACTCTTAAATTTATGTGGCTGCATGGATAAAAAAGCCAAAAACTACAAATCTTATTATATTAAGAACGACCTTAAAAACTGTATTTATTAACACTTATTTTTTTTATTAAAATTGAAAATTTCTTTAATATTAGATTTTCTGTTTTGGTGAGATAATTTATTGTGTATTTCAAATATTTAAGTTTATCTCTGATTTTACAAATATTAAATGTTACAAAATCATAAATGCTTTTTTTTTACATCTAAACGATTAAGATGTTTTTATAAAAAAATCATATCAGTTACTTTGTGATTTAAATTGTTAAATTAATTTGAATAAATTATTCATTAATAATACCTATTTTTAATAAATGAATATATGTATATATCCCTTACTAGCATTTATTTTCTTTTTTTCTAGTTGTACTAAAAGTGATGAAAATGAGGAAGCTTGCGTAGACGAAGATTTAATTAATGAACTTGCAGTCTGTTATTTAATCTACGCTCCAGTATGTGGCTGTAATAAAATTAATTATTCAAATGACTGCATAGCAAATAGCAACGGTGTTTATAATTATACCGAAGGTGAGTGTAAATAAAATAATTAAAATAATAAGTTATGGAATGGTACTTAAAAAATAGATGGTGGGTGTGGTCTATTACTGCTATTTATTTAGCATACAGAATTATTACAAGTATTTATTATTCATAAATGCATATTTTAACTAAATACGAGATTCGAAAGGAATTAAATCAGCTTACTTTTTGGGAATCAAGAGCAGATTATTTACACAGAAAATATTCTTTTAAAAAATTTTCTCAAGCTATTGAATTTATTGTTAAAGTAGCTGAATTAGCTGAATTATTTGAACACCATCCAATGTTAATTAATGATTATAAAGCATTGGAAATTAAAATAACCACACATGATGCAGGTGGAATTACAAAAAAAGATTTTGATTTGGTAAAAGCCATTGACCAAATTGAATTATAAGGCAGTAAGTTTAATTTTTTTCCAACGTACTTTTATTCCACCACCGTCATGAATTTGAAGTGCAATAGAACCTTTTCCTAGCCCAATCTTTTCATCTTTTAAAGAAACCATTGGAGTTCCATTTAACCAAGTGTCAACTTGATCACCAACTACTCGAATCTTCATATGATTCCACTCCCCCATAATAAGTACTTTATCTTTTTCTTTTTCAGGTTTAATCAACCAGCCTCTTCCATAAGACTCATAAATTCCACCTGTATCATTTCCAGGAGGGGCAACTTCAACTTGCCATCCATCAACTTTAATTCCATCAACAGTTGATCGAATAAAAACGCCACTGTTTCCATTGGCTTCTTGTTTAAATTCAAGAGATAATTCAAAATCATCATAATATTTTGTCGTAGACAAATATCCATAAGCGTTGTCTGGACCACTTTCACATATCAAAATGCCGTGCTCGACATACCAAAGCTCTGTTCCATGAATATTCCATCCGTCTAAATTTTCTCCATTGAATAAATATTCTTGTGCCCAAATTGAATGATTCGCGGAAAAAGTAATTAAAAGCAAAATCAGTATTCTCATAATATTTTATTTTAAGTTGTCAATATAAAGAATTTCAATAGATGTAAATATATATTAGTTTCAAAAGTTTAATATCTTGGACAAAAAAAATGAAAATTTATAGTCTCAGTACGTTAACATTATTCATGGGTATTGTGTACGGTCAAATTGACCCTTCAAATATTGATATTGTTAGAGATAGCTATGGAGTTCCACACATTTTTGCACCTACAGATGCAGAAGTTGCATATGGTCTAGCATGGGCTCATGCTGAAGATGATTTTAAAACTATTCAACAAGGCTATTTGGCTGGCAATAATCAATTATCCAAAAGCATTGGAAATAAAGGTTTAGGTGCAGATTTTATAGCACAATTTATTGGTTCGGAAGCTTTATATGATGAGCGTTATGAAAGTGAAATAAATGATGTTTATAAAAAAGTACTCGATGGCTATAAACAAGGAATTAATAGCTATGCGGACTCTCACCCCGAAGAATTACTAGTAAAGGATTTTTTTCCAATTACTATTAAAAAAATGATCCGCTATGCCCAGCTTCAACTTTTCATTTCATCTAAGGGTGATCAGTGGGTCCAGCGAATTGTCAAGAATGATTTAAGCTATGATTTCAAAGCAGAAGAAACTCCCAGAGGATCAAATACATTTGCGTTTAATAGTTCAAAAACCAAAGATGGAAGTACATTTTTAGCAATAAACACACACCAACCTCTGGACGGTCCTGTTTCTTGGTATGAAGCACATCTGTGCAGTGAGGAAGGCACCAATATTATAGGTGCTTTATTTGCTGGTAGTCCAAATGTTTTAATTGGAGCAAATGAAAATTTAGCTTGGTGCCACACCGTTAATCAACCAGACAAAACAGATGTTTTTGCTTTAGAAATGCATCCTAAAGACAAATTAAAATATAAAGTTGATGGTTACTATTTAAATCTTGAAAAGCATAAGGCAAAGCTACAAATTAGTGTTTTGGGTATTCCAATTCAAATTAAAAAGTCTTTTTATAGCAGTATTTATGGACCTACTTTAAAAAACAGATCTGGGTTTTATGCATTGCGTACTCCTGCTCTTTTTGAAATACGAGCTTTAGAACAATGGTGGAGAATGAACAAAGCGAATAATTTTACCGAATTCTATAATGCTCTTAAAATGAAAGCAATACCGGGGTATAATATTGGTTATGCTGATAAAAATGATACTATTTTTTATATTTCAAACGGACTAATTCCCAAAAGAGCAAAAGGTTATAACTGGGCAGAAGTTGTCCCTGGAAATACTATCAAAACTCTCTGGAAAGAAACATATGATATTGAAGAGCTACCTCAGGTAATACAACCCAAGTCTGGGTATATATACAATGCAAACCATACCCCATTTAGATCAAGTTATAAAGATGACAATCCTAATGAAGAGCTTTTTGATACAGCAATGGGTTTTGAAACCTACGACAATAATCGTTCTTTGCGAATTAAAACTCTAATTGATCAATATGATCTTTTAGATTATAACGATTTTAAAAATATTAAATATGATCACCAATACCCAAAACCTTATAATTTTAGTTGGATGAATATTAATCATTTAGATCAATTAGATTCCAATAAATACCCTGAAATAAAAATACTTATTGAGCGTCTTCAGCAATGGAATCGAAAAGCAAACCCAAACTCCTTAGGAGCAGGAACTTTTGCTGTTCTATACGATCAATTACGACCATTTTACAGAAACTTACCCCAACCAAAAATTTTTCCACCTACAACAATTGTAAAAGCTTTAACAAATACAAAAGCTTATCTTTTGAAATATTTTAACACCCTTAATGTTAGTTTAGGAGACTATCAAAAATTGGTTAGAGGAAATAGAGAACTTCCCATATTTGGATTACCAGATGTAATAACTTCTATGGCATCTAAACCCTATAAAAATGGGAAAGTTAAAGTTGTAAGTGGAGAATCCTATATAGAATTAGTTCGTTTTACAGAAAATGGCCCTAAAATTGAATCCGTAATATCTTATGGTAGTTCGGACAATCCAAAATCCATTCATTATAATGATCAAATGGAACTTTATGCATCTTTTAAAACTAAGAAAATGACTTTTAATAAGGAAACGATTTATTCAAAAGCTAAAAAGATTTATAGCCCAAAATAAATCAATAAAAACTCATTTACTCAGAGCTATATTGTAAATACTTTCATATTGTTTGACAATCTTGTCTATATCAAATAACTTGGCTTGTTCTCTTGCTTGACTTTTAAATTGTTTTAATTTCTTATCATCTAAAAGCAACTTTAATGCATTATTTGCCATTGAGTTAACATCACCAATATCCGAGAGAAAGCCTGAAAAATTATGCTTATTAACCTCTCCTAATCCACCTGCATTTGATGAAATTACCGGTACTCCGTTAGCCATAGCTTCAAGTGCTACTAAACCAAAGCTTTCCATTTCAGAGGGTAGTAAAAACACATCCGAGTAACATAGAATTTTATCAATTTCATTGCTATTACCCAAAAAAAGTACTTTATTTTTAAGGTCTTTACTATTTACATAAGCAATTGCTGAAGACTTTTCAGGCCCTTCACCAACCATAAGTAGTCGGCTGGAAACCTCAAGTGAAATTTTTTCAAAAATATCAATAACATCAAAAATTCGTTTTAAAGGACGAAAATTACTTATGTGTGTTATAATTCTATCTTTTTCGGGTGCAAGCAAGCTTCGTTCGCAAGGTTTATCTTTTTTATTCAACTTATTGGCGTCTATAAAATTTGGAATTACTTTAATATCAGTTTTAATATCAAATAACCGGAGAGTATCTTGCTTTAAACTCTCAGAAACAGCAGTAACGCAATCAGAATGGTTAATACTAAAAGTAACAGCTGGTCTGTAAAAAGGGTGACTTCCCACTAAAGTAATGTCAGTACCATGGAGTGTAGTGACAATAGGTATAGATATCCCTTCGTCAGATAACATTTTTTTTGCCATATAAGCTGCATAAGCATGAGGGATTGCATAATGAACATGTAAAATATTAATTTTATAACTTTTCACTACATCGACTAAACGACTAGAAAGTGCTAGCTCATAGGGCTGGTATTTGAACAAAGGATAATCGGGAATATTAACTTCATGAAAATGAATATTTTGAGTGTTTAATGTGTCTAAACGTACTGGTTGATGGTATGTTACAAAATGAACATTGTGTCCCATTTTAGAGAGGGCTAAACCCAGCTCTGTTGCGACTACTCCACTTCCTCCAAAAGTTGGATAACAAACGATTGCTATATTCAAAAGCTATATTTTTAATCAATTAAAGCCTCATAAATCAAGGCTTGCATTCGGGTTCTTATATTACTTTTACTAAAAGCATTATCATCTTTCGGGTAAGTTCTATTGGCTAAAATAACAATTATTATTTCTTTTTCTGGATCTGCCCAAGCATAGGTTCCTGTGTAACCGGAATGACCAAAACTAGTTTTTGAAACACAACCACAGGTTGAACCGTTAATTCCCTCTAGTTGTGGTTTATCAAAACCTATTCCCCTTCGATTTCCTTTTTCACAATAATAACACTTGTTAAAAGCTTCAATAGTTTCTGGTTTTATTAACTGAATACCATTGTAATATCCTTTTTGTAAATACATCTGCATAATAGAAGCTACATCATAAGCATTACCAAATAAACCTGCATGACCTCCTACTCCATCTTGCATAGCAGCCCCCATATCGTGCACATATCCATCCAATTCACTATGCCTATAATATGTATCAATTTCACTTGGAACTATTTCTGAAGCATCAAATCGATTTAAAGGTTTGTACCCAATCTTTTTTAAGCCTAATGGATCAAAAATACTTTTCTTTACTAACTCATTATATGGTTTATTAAAAGTATTTTCAAAATACTTTTTTAATATGTAATAAGATAAATCTGAATATTTGTATTCTAAAGAATCTATCAATTCACTTTCTTTAATTTGACGATACATGTCATCCTCAAAATCAGATACTAAAAAAAGGTTTTTTGCTACAGATATATTGTGTTTTTCAGAAGATTTAAAATGATAAAATGCTTTTTTGGGAAATCCCTTTTTATTTAATGTTTTTTTAAAAAAAGGAATCCAAGGCCAAAGACGAGAATAATGAGACAACATTTGCTTTAAATTTAAATCTGACTTATTACTATCTCTCCAGCTAGGTAGAAGATCGGAAATAGTAGAAGAAAAACTGAGTATTCCTTTATCAAAAGCTTGCATAGTCAAGGGCAAAGTTCCAAGTATTTTAGTCAAAGACGCTAAATCATATAAATCTGATTCCTTAACTTTCTGTTCTTTTTTATAAGTATGAAAACCAAAGTTTTTTTCATAAAAAATTTTGCCTTTTCGAGCAACTAATATTTGCATGCCTGGTGTCATCATTGAATCAATTGCTGATTTTGCTAAAGCATCTAAAGCAAGAAGTTTTTTTTCACTAAACCCAACAGAGGAAGCTCTTGCATGCCCTAGAGAGAATGCCTTTAGGTCAATACCATCATCCTCCTTGAATGATGAGGAAACATCTACAGGGAGTCGACCAGATAGTTCTTGTGAACCATAAATAGCATCCGCACTTAACTCTTGTGACTCCTTACTATTTTGATAACTCAATAATATTGCATCGATTCCTTCAATTCTTTCTAAGGATTTTAAAGCATAGGGCTTAACAAAAAGGTTAAGAATCAATTGCTTTGATTTGGCAAGACTAGAAATTACTTTCAATTCTTCTTTTTTGAAATCATATGCTTTCCACGGTGTAATGTTTGATCTATGAAAACTAACAATAATTGTATCGTACTCTTTAGTTTTATCAATTATATTTTTAGTTGTAAAATCTTTGATGAAATCAATTGAAGTATACTTTTGTAATTGACTTTCGAATGCACTAGACGAATCGTCTCCTAATGCGATATGAGCAATTTTATCATTTATTTTTAAAGGTAAAATGGAATTCTCATTTCTAATTAAGGTAATGGATTTTCCCATTATTTGACTATTGAGTGACTGATCTTCTATTGTGTTTAAATCTTGATATAGACTATCAATCTTAACTGGCATATATTGAAACAATCCAACTTTATACTTGGCTTTTAAAATCTTTTTTACAGAATGTGACAATCGATCTTCTGTTACTTTACCATTTTCATAGGATCGCTTTATAGCATTAATTCCTTTAGCAATATCATTTGAAATCAAGAGTAAATCATTACCTGCTAAAAAGGCAGTTAAATCAATATTATTTACTTTCGAATATTCTGAAACACCCTTCATATTAAGTGCATCGGTAACAACCAAACCTTTAAACCCCAAGTCACCTTTTAGAATTCCTCGGATAACGTCACTTGAAAGTGAAGTTGGTAATCCTTTCTTTGTAATACTTGGAACATTCAAATGTGCGACCATTACTGAGGACAATCCGTTTTTTATTAATGATTTATAAGGAGCTAATTCAACCTTGTTAATTCGATCAGCGTTAAAATTAACTATCGGTAAAGTCTTGTGTGAATCTTGAGCGGTATCCCCATGCCCAGGAAAATGTTTGCCTGAAGTTAAAATACCAGCATCTTGATGACCCAACATAATGGCAAGAGCCTGACGTGTTACTCGTTCACTTGAGGAGCCATATGATCTATTCCCTATAATAGGGTTTCTTTGATTTGTATTAATATCTAAGACAGGACTGAAGCTATAATGAACTCCGAGTCGATTTTCTTGATCTCCCATTCGTTTTCCAATTGCGCGAAGTAATAGTGTGTCTTTTACAGCACCAAGGGTCATTGGCCAAGGAAATCCTTTTACAGAATCTAACCTCATTGCAACACCCCATTCTGCATCCATGGCAATTAGTAATGGTATTGTAGAATTCTCCTGAAAAGTATTGAGCCATTGAGATTGTTTAACAGGTCCACCTCGAGAAAAAACAAGACCTCCTATTTTGTGATTCTTTATTAAGTCTAATGTTGATTTATAGTGTAAACTATCACGCTCTGAAAAAACCATTGGCATAAACAATTGCCCAATTTTTTCATCTAAACTAAATGTATTATATATACTATCTACCCATTTTTTTTGTGAAGGCAAATTATCAGTTGATACTGCAAGAGGATCAATCTCCTGGCCGTAAGAGAAGAGGGTGAAAATGAAAAAAATACATAAAACTATTTTTTGCATTGATTTTATTATAATTTATTTAATGGAAAATATAAAATATTCCTAATT
>MEHZ011633889.1_pt1 | contig 16635 bp, 14 predicted proteins | sample 897221 | NCBI WGS metagenome assembly MEHZ01 (sample SAMN05514161, study PRJNA337945) | marine metagenome | isolation source: marine surface water | place: Arctic Ocean | collected 2007-12-13
ATCAGCCTCCGCATAACTTGGCCAACTTTCACAACCAAACTGTATGTCACTGCCATCAGCTATTGCTTCCCAAAGTCCAGTTCCTGACGGAAAGACTATTGAGTCAATTTTATATCCAAGTTCTTGTTCTAGAATTTGTTCAGCTACTTCACATGTTACCATTCCACCAGTCCAGTCCGCTACTGCTCTAGTCATTCTATCAGCACTCGCTGAACTAAAGCTAGAAATCATAAGGAAAGATGAAAATATGAAAGCTGCAAATGTTTTTGCATTAAATTTCATTTAATTAGTACTCCATTTATTATTTATAAAAAAATATTTTAGACTGAAAAGTCTAATTATGTAAACTCAATAATCATTTTAATAATCAGTAAATTAATAATTTATAGTAATAAAATTTATTACTATAAACCAAGGGCATCACGTTGTTTTTTAGTGTATGCAAGGCTTATTCTGTCTATAATTATAGCTAATAAACAGATCCCTATTCCTGCCGCTAAAGCTCTTCCAGTGTCAGATCTAGCTAAACCCGCAAAAACTTCTTTTCCTAGACCTTTTCCACCAATTAATGGTGTTACAATCTGCATTGCAAAGGCCATCATTACTGTTTGATTAAAGCCCATAACGAGACTAGGTACAGCAAGTGGAAATTTAATTTTACCTAACGTTTGAAGTGTCGTGCCCCCAAAAGACCTTGAAACTTCTGAATAGGTTACGGAAACTTGAGATAGGCCTAAAACTGTAAGTCTTATTATTGGTGGTATAGAATAAATTATTGTCGCAATGAGAGCTGAAACAACTCCACCTCCAAAAAACATTAGCACAGGAATTAAATAGCAAAAATATGGAAGGGTTTGCATAGCATCTAGAATGATTTCATTAATACTTTGAAATCTTTTACTATAAGAGGCCAAAATACCAATTGGTACTCCAATAATAAAACAGAAAAAGACTGCAATCAGAACTGATGACAAAGTTATCATTGCTTGAGTCCAAATATTACAAGCGGCAATAAAAAGTAAAAGAAGAGCAGTTACTGCTGCAAACCTTACACCGACGGAAACCCATGATATTATTACAAATGCTGTCATAACATACCACCAAGGCATAAAAGTTAAATACGTATCCATTGGTCGCATTAAATAAATTGTCACATAATATCGAATGCCTTTTGTAAATGCTATGAAGGTCGGATTTATCGTAAGCCATTGCACACTAGACTGAATTGGTTCTCTAATTGATAATGCCCAAGATTCTGGGAATTGACCAATACCAGGTCCAATAGAATCATAGAGACTAATAGAATATAAAATCAAGACGCCAGAGAAAAAATAAAAATGATTGTTAAGAAATCTGCTAATAGTTTCTCCATAATCAGCATTCATTATACTAACTATCTTATTAGACAAATAAGCTACAAGACCAACGACAATTTTAAAAGTCATTTCAATAATTGAATGAATGATAGCTAGAGGTTTTTCAAAAATTTTTGCCATAGGATAAATATCCCAATCCTGAGGAAGTAAATGAAATTTTTGACTCTCAGATGGTAGTGTTTTTGACTCTGCACTTAAGGCTTTGCTAAATCTATCAAGCATAATAGCCATAAATAAAACACATAAACCACCTTCCATAGCAAAACCAACATCAAGCTTTCTAATCGCAATCCATATTTCTGCTCCTAGACCTTGGGCTCCAATAAATGTAGCCAAAACAATAAGTGCCAATGCCATCATAATTGTTTGGTTGACACCCATCATAATACTTGGAAGTGCAAGAGGAATTTGAATCTTAAATAATGTTTGAGTCTTGGATGAGCCAAATGATACGGCTGTTTCGATTGTTTCATTCGGTACCTGGCGAATACCCAAATTAGTTAAGCGAATAATTGGAGGCATTGAATAAATCATAGTTGCTAATATTGCTGGAGCTGCACCTATACCAAAGAAAAACATTGCCGGGATAAGATAAACAAATGCCGGCATAACTTGCATCGTATCTAAAAATGGTTTTAAAAATGACTCAAACCTATCGCTCTGTGAAGAGAGTACTCCAAAAAAAACTCCAACAATTACTGAAAGTAAGACTGACAAACTCATTAAAGCCATAGACTCCATAGCAGGTTCCCACATATCTACAGCACCCCAAAAATAAATTCCAAATGTAAATAATATAGCTAGCTTTAATCCTCCAACCTTGAATGCAGGTATAATCATAAGAGCTGCAATAAATAACCAAGAAGAGTCTAAAAGAAAGTCTTCAAATCCGTAATAACCAAGTTTTACATAGCTTGCAACTAATCTTGTAATCCATTTGTAGTGATCTTTTAAATAGTCTTCTCCAGCATTTATCCAGGCTGTAAAAGTGAATGCATCAGTTGCAAATTCTGGAAAAACTGATTTTTCTTCACTTTGAATAGATAAGTAAATTGAGAGGGCAAATGCAACAAAAATAAGAATAGGAAGCAGAAACCTATAGTAACTCGAATTTGATACCTTAGTTATTGTGTTATTTAAAAGTGCCATTGCGAGTAAGAGTTGTTTATAAGCATGTGATTATTATCAATTATAAATTAATTAAATGCAACCTTGCATCTTATTAGTAATATAATAGTATTTTTTACATATGCAAAGTAACGAAAAAATTATTTGTAACAATATTTGGAAATTATTTGGTCCAAATGAAAAGTCTATTTTATCTAATTTAGACAAGAGTTTATCTCGCAATGAAGTTCAAGAAAAAACTGGTCACGTCGTAGCCGTGAGAGACGTAAGTTTTTCGATAAAAAAAGGGGAGACTTTTGTTGTTATGGGTTTGTCTGGTAGTGGGAAATCAACTTTAGCAAGATGTATCTCAAGACTTATAGAGCCTACACATGGAGAAGTAAAAATTGATGATGTTGATGTTATCAAAATGAATAAAAATGAACTCACTGACTTAAGAAGAAATAGAATGAGTATGGTTTTTCAACATTTTGGTTTGTTTCCACATAAAAAAGTAATTGATAATATTTCCTATGGATTAGAAATAAGAGGAGCTCGGCTCAAAGAGAGATTAGAACGAGCTATGGAAGTTTGTAAAATGGTTGGTTTAGAAGGTTGGGACAATCACTATCCAAGAGAACTATCTGGAGGAATGCAACAAAGAGTTGGATTGGCAAGAGCTCTTGCAGTTGATCCAGAAATATTAATTTTTGATGAACCATTTTCTGCTTTAGATCCTTTAATCAGAAGAGAGATGCAAGATGAACTTATTAAGCTTCAAGAAAAGCTGCAAAAAACAATGGTGTTTATTACTCATGATTTTGCAGAAGCAATTAAAATGGGTGATACAATTGCAATCATGAAGGATGGAGAGATTGTACAATTAGGAACCCCAGAAGAAATTGTTGCCAATCCTATTGATGAATATGTTAGAGAATTTACCGAAGATGTACCAAAATATAAGGTACTTAGTGCAGGTAAAATATGTCGAAAAGAAGTGTGTGAAGATACAAAAAAAACCTTCAAAGAAGGCAATGATTGTATTGTCAATACTTCTAAAATAGACGGATTAATGGATATGTGTTGTGAAAATGATAAAACATTTCCTGTTGTTGATAGTGTAACTGGTGAATTAGTTGGTGAAATTGACCGTACTATTATTATGCAATCAATGACTTCAAAATAACAATATCAATAAAATTTCTTATTATCTCTTTGATGGTTTTCTCGAAGTGCATCACGCCAAATAATAATCATTCCTGCCAATACTATAGCTAGAACGCCTGGAAATAATTGGTCGATAGGAGCTTCTTTAAAAAAAATCCAACCTAAAATAAATGAAGATGGAATCCCCAAATATTCAAATGGTGCCAGCTTGCTTGGTAGCATTAGGCGATAAGCATAAATAAATAAAATCCCCGCTGTTCCACCAAGTATTCCTGTCATTATCATTAAAAACAAATGGCTCATATTTTCTATTGGCTGGTGATCAGATGAAATGAAATACAATACAAAGGCGCCAACAATTGAAAAAAATAATGAGTAAAATTGTATTTTTGCAGTTGAAATGTTTTCTGGAATAAATTTTAAAACTATCATTGATAATGACCAACAAAATGCAACTAAAATAGGGAAAATTGAATAGATAACAAATACATCGCTTGTAGGCTTCATAATCATAATTACACCCAAAAATCCTATAACGATTGCGGACCATCTATATATTCCCACCTTATCTTTTAAAATAATAATTGATAGAAGCGCTATAAAAAAAGGTGATGCAAAAGTTAGTGTCATTGCTATCGCATACTGCATATTAATTACAGAAATAAAGAAAAAAACATTTACTCCAGTAAAACAAAGGCCTCTTATTAGACAGACGGTAATAAATTTTTTATTTAAATCTTTGAATATTTTTAAATCATCTTGTGAAAATAAGATCAAAATTACAAGTGGAATAATTGCAAATACATTTCTAAACACTAAGAGTTGAGTAGTTGAATAAGTATCGCCAAGACTTTTAATAATTATACCATAGGAATCAATTAATATTATCCCCAAAAGCATTGCCCCTACTGCTAAGTAAGTATTTAAATTAAATGTATATTTCTGCATAAAGATTAATAATAAATATTGTTAACTCTTGAAAGCTATCATTTATTATCTTTAAATAAATAAATAAAAGAATTATAGTTTTTTTTAATTTGTGAAGAACCTAAACTATGAAACAGTTTAATTTAAATATAGATGAAATTTTACAACCGCAAGATTGGGGATTTCCTGTACCAATTGCATATGGACCAGGAAGAGTTAAAGAGATTTCTTCTTTTTGTAAAAATTTAAATATTCATAATCCATTGATAGTAACCGACAGTGGAAGCAAAGACTTGCCCTTTATTGAAAATTTAATAAAAGTTTTGACAGATTCAAATATTAAGTCAGGTCTTTTTTATGGTATTTCCCCTAACCCACGAAGTGATGAAATAGCAAATGGCTGTTCTGAGTTTAAATCTGCAAATCACGATGCTATAATTGCAATTGGTGGGGGGAGTGCAATGGATGGAGGTAAATCTATTTGTTTAACTGCTAATAATGATTATCCACTATTTGATTTTGATTGGGAAAAACCAGCACCTAAAATTGGAAAAGAAAATCAATTTCCAAAGCTGATAACAATTCCAACTACCGCAGGAACTGGTGCCGAAACTGAGAGTACTGCAATGGTTACCGATATTGAACAAATGATGAAGTTTTGTATTTGTCATCCAGAACTTAAACCTGCTGTTGCAATACTAGATCCGGAGTTAACATTAAAATTACCAGCAAACCTTACGGCATGGACAGGTGTTGATGCTATGGTTCACGCAATTGAAGGTTATATCGTGCCTGGATTTCATCCTTTATGTGATGGTGCTGCCCTTGAAAGTCTATCTTTGATTTCTAAATCCCTTCATTTAGCAGTCGAAGAACCTGATAATCTTGCTGCACGTGGGGCTATGCTAGTTGCTTCTATGCTTGGCGGTATTGCTTTTATTAAAGGTTTAGGTTTAGTCCATGCAATTGCACACATGGTTGGTGCAGAGTATAATACTCATCATGGCTTAACAAATGCGATAATACTTCCAACTGTATTAAGATATAATTTACCTACGTTAGAAGAAAAAGTAAAACGCATGTCTGAAGCGCTGCAATATGAAGATGCTACTGTAGCCACATTTATTGCTAATCAAGAAAAACTTTTAGATAGATTCAATATACCCAAGGGGCTTAATGAAATTGGTGTGCCAGAAGATTGTGTAGACAGAATTGCAAAAAAATCTATGGTTGATACAGCATTTGGTACCAATCCAGTAGAAGCAAAGATTGATGATATGAAAAAGCTGGTTCTGGCCAGTATAATTAAAGCGCGATAAAAGGAATAAATAATGGAAAATCTTCAAAAATTTTATATTAACGGCGAGTGGGTTACTCCACAGTCCAAAAATACAATGCCTGTAATGAATCCGGCTACAGAAGAACAAATTGGAATTGTGGCCATGGGAAATACTGATGATGTAAATCTTGCTGTCAGTGCTGCAAATGCTGCATTTGAAACTTTCTCTCAAACATCAAAGGAAGAGCGTTTAAAATTACTTTTAAAAATTCAAGAAGTTACAAAAAATAGATTTGAAGATCTTGTCCAAGCTATGAGTTTAGAAATGGGAGCACCAATGACGATGGCTAGAGACGCTCAAGCTGATGCTGCTATAGGACATCTAGATGGATTTATTGAAGCATTAAAAAAACTAGAAGATTATGTAACACTTCCAAATGGTGATGTTCTTTGCAAAGAACCTATTGGTGTGTGTGGACTAATAACACCATGGAATTGGCCAATTAATCAAATTACTCTAAAAGTATTGCCTGCTATTGCTACTGGTTGTACGAGTATCCTAAAACCTTCAGAACATACTCCACTTTCTGCCGTAGTATATACAGAGATCTTACATGAAGCCGGTGTACCTCCTGGTGTTTTCAATCTTGTACAAGGTAACGGTGAAAATGTAGGAGTACCAATGTCAAGACACCCTGATATTCAAATGATGTCTTTTACTGGTTCAACCCGCGGTGGAATTTCAGTGACCAAAGAATCTGCTTCCACTGTTAAAAAAGTTACCTTGGAACTTGGAGGTAAATCTCCAAATTTAGTATTTGCCGATTGTGATTTAAATGAAAAAGTTGCTGCTTCTGTAAATGAGTGCATGTTTAACACCGGCCAATCGTGTGATGCACCCACTAGACTATTAGTAGAAAAAAGCTGTTATGCAGAAGCGTTAAAGATTGCAAAAGAAGCTGCTGAAAATATTTCACTTGGTGACCCAAAAGAAGAAGGTGATCATCTAGGACCACTATTTGATAAGATTCAATACGATCGAGTGCAAACGATGATTAAAGTTGGTATTGATGAAGGTGTAACATTATTAACTGGAGGACTTGGTAAGCCTGAAGGTTTTGAAACTGGCTGGTATACTAAACCGACAATTTTTGCTGATGTCACAAATGATAAACGGGTTGCTCAAGAAGAAATATTTGGTCCAGTGTTGGTAATAATTCCGTTTGAGGATGAGGCTGAAGCTATTAAAATTGCTAATGATACTCCATATGGATTAGCAGCATATATGCAAACTGGTAGTAAAGAACGCGCTGATAGAGTTGCAAGACAGCTTCGTGCTGGTGCGGTTCATGTAAATGGTGCCGGTTATAATTATGGCTCACCTTTTGGTGGCTATAAACAATCTGGTAATGGACGTGAAGGTGGTGATATGGGTATTGAAGATTACCTCGAAACCAAGACCCTACATGGGGTCTAAACTAGGGTAGTTGATAAGGACTAAGATTATGGCCTTTAATGCCCTTGAAACCGCACCCCAAATTACTCGTATTCGAGTCTACACTGTAGTGCAAAAGCCACCTGAGTTTTCCTGGTCGCCCATCATGCCCAAGGTGCTTAACACAGATACTATCGTACGTTTGACAGACGATAGTGGACAGGATGGCATCAGTAGCGTGTGCACTTTTACTGAACATGGCGTTGATAATTCGGTGCTGGAATCGATGCGGCCACTGCTAATTGGCCTACTCGAACAGAAGCCACAGTCTCTAAAGGATCAATGGGCTTGGATGCAGCAACGTCGACCTGGCGTGTCTAACACTGCAATTGCGGGCTTAGACATTGCCATGTGGGATCTTGTTGCAAAACGACAAGCCTTGCCACTGTATAAACTGCTTGGCGGTGAGCGGCATAGTATCCGTGCCTACGCTAGTATCCCAGTGATGGAACAAGCGTCCCAGTATATAGAGCTTATCAACACGTTACGTCAAACTGGTTTTTCGATTTTTAAGTTCCACTATAAATCTATAGCCGAAGCTGATATTTCACTGATGCGTGATGTTTACCATGTTTTCAAAGATCAGGGTTGTCAGTTTATGTTTGACGCTGAAGGTCATTATGAAGCCCAAGGAGCGGCTAAGGTAGCGGCAGTAATGGAAGAACAAGGATTCATTTGGCTAGAGGCGCCATTTGATGACCATGATTGGGCGAGTTATCGTGCCTTAAAGCGCAGCACTTCTGTGCCTATCATCCCAGCAGGTAATAGTGTGGTAGATTTAGCCCATGTACAACAGGCCATTGCCGCCGATTGCTGGAGCGCCCTACGCATTGACGCTGCCACGGCAGGTGGCATCAGTCCCGCAATGGCTATTTTTGCCATGGCTGCAAAGTCTGAACTCAATGTTGAACTTCAGTCTTGGGGTAGCTCACTGTCTACCGCTGCCAATCTTCACCTGGCCCTAGCCAATGCCAATAGCCATTATTTTGAAGTACCCGTTCCCATCGATGATTTTCTCATTCAAGGTGTTGATCACTTCCAATTAGATTCTAATGGTCACGTTTCTGCACCCAAAAAGGCGGGTCTAGGACTTGATGTTGATTGGTCAATTATTGAGGCCACATCTAGCAGATGTGTAGAATTATAAATGCTTGAAAATTTACCTGCTGATAAGATTGTTTCAAATATTATAGAAAAAAAAATAAGCGCTGAAGAAGTTACTGATTATTATCTCCAACGTATAAAAAAGTATAATCCAGTTATCAATGCTATTGTTTCACTTAAAGATGAAGAAGAAATAATAGCAGAGGCTAAAAAAAAAGACTTCATTAAAAACCCTGATAGTAAACTCAAACTACTTTATGGTCTGCCATTAGCTGTAAAAGATCTATTTGATGTCAAAGGTATTCCTACTACATATGGAATAAAAGAATTCAAAAATAATATTCCTACAAAAAACTCGTTGATTGTAGATAGATTAATTAATCATGGTGCAATTATTATAGGTAAGACTAATGTTCCAGAATTTGCAGTAGGTGCTCATACTAATAATAAATTGTTTGGTCCTACAGCAAATGTATACGATACAAACAGTTCGGCAGGTGGATCAAGTGGAGGCTCAGCTGCTGCCATAGCAGCAGAATTAGTACCAATGTCAGATGGATCTGATATGATGGGATCATGCAGAATTCCTGCTGCTTTTTCTAATATATATGGAATTAGGCCAACCCCTGGATTAATCCCAGTCGAGAGAAATGCTAGTCAAAAGATAGATTTGCCTCATTTAAGTACCGCTGGATGCCTTGCTCGAACTCCAAGTGATATGTCCCTAATGCTAGATGCAATATCGGGAAAGCATCCATTAGATCCATTCTCTTTTGATCTTCATTCAACATTTACCAATAGTAATTTTAGTGAATTGCAGTTTTCTAAAATAAAGATTGGTTGGCTTGGAGACATACAAGGTCAATATTTGTTTGAAGAAGGTATACTTGAATTGTGTGAAAAGGCTCTTCAGGCTTTGGAGCAACATAAATTACAGGTCGATTTAATAAAAATAGATATGAAGACTAATATAGTGTGGGATAGCTGGACTACCTTACGTGCCTCAATTTTGTACCAAGACATAATTGATATGAAATTAGAAAATATTGGTGAGATGCATCCAGGTATAGTTTGGGAGCACCATAAAGGTCAATATATTACAGATGATGATATATCAAATGCCTTAAATCAAAGAAATGCATGCATGCATGAAATTGATAATTTATTTAATAAATTTGATTTTCTTGCTTTACCAGCAGCTCAAATTTTTCCATTTGATAAAGAAACTGACTATCCAAAAAAAATAGGTAATACTGAGCTCGATACGTACCATCGTTGGATGGAGGTTGCCGCTCTTGCAAGCTTATTAGGATTGCCTACAATATCAGTTCCTGTCGGATTCAATAAAGAAGGGCTACCAATGGGAATGCAGATTATTGCAAAAAAAGGTAAAGACTTAGAATTAGTTGCGTTTGCAAAAAAATATGAAGAAATTTTTTTATTTTCTAAATATAGACCTAAAAATTTTAATTAAGTAATTATGAATAAAAAAAAATTAAATAGTGAGCCAAACCCTACGCTAGTTAATCTTAGGGATAATAAGGCAAAATGGAATTTGCCAGAATATAGGAGAGAAGGATATAGAAATTTACATAGAATAAATAGATACGGTTTATTTTTAAGATCAGATCAAGTTTTGCAACTTAATAAAAATATTAACCATGAGATTGAGAAAATTCCTCTGGTTCAAAAGATGACTAATCATAAGTCTTTTTGTTCTTTAGTGGTAGGCAGAGATCAAGATATCTTGCTAGAAAAGTACGCTAATGATTTCTCTGAATTACAACCTCAGACTATTATGTCTATTTCAAAAATGTATTTAAATTTATTTGTTGGAGAATTAGTAGAGAAAAAAAAATTAGACTTATCTAAAAAAATTTCATTTTATTTGCCAAATATTGGCTCTGGCTATGCCAATGCGACTGTTCAAAATATTCTGAATATGAATGTAGATAATCTTTACACTGAAGATTATACCGATGCATTTTCTTCATCGTTTGCACATGAATCTGTTGGGGGCTGGAGATTACCTGAAGTACTGAATGATAACGAAAATCAAGAAGAGTTTTTAAATAAAATAAAAGCTACGAATGAAATTGATCCTACAAATCAATCTGAATTTGCAAAATATAAATCAGCAAATTCTGATGTTATTGGAATTTTAGTTGAAAAAGTAAGTGGTATTCCACTAAGAGATTGGGCTTTATCAGCTGTAGAAGCTGCAGGTTTTGAAGATGCACTTTATATGGCGACAGATAGAGCTGGAATGCCTTGGATGTCAGGTGGTGGATGTCTAATACCCAGAGATTTTCTAAGAATGGGCTTATTATTCTCTAGAAAAGGGTTAGGCGTATCAGACAGATCTATTGGGTCAGCAAATTTTATTGATGAGACACTTAAGTTTTTGGGGCCTAAATATATGACTTTAACAAATAATAGCAGTGTCTATTATGCTAATCAAACCATGAAGTCTAAAGATTGGATTGGACACTCTGGTTATGGGGGGCAGTTTTTGATGATAAATTTAAAGACTAAAATAGCTGCTGGTTTCTTTTCGGTAATAGAAACGGAATCAGCAACAGATGAAGCATACAAGATAGATATGATACAAATGCTTGAAGATATTGTATCTGGAAATTATTAAACTAATTGAAAGGTAAAAATTATGAGAGGTTATGTAATGGTTGGAACAAATGATCTAGATAAATCAGAAAAGTTTTATAATAAACTACTAGATACTGTTGGACTTAAAAAAATATATAGTGATGAGGGTTGTGTTGGTTATGGACAAAAAACTGGTCCTGAAGTAGTAGAATTTTATATTACAATGCCTGCTAATGGTGAGCCTGCCACTTATGGTAATGGTACACAAATTTCATTTTTATCAAATACTAGAGCAGAAGTTGACAAATTTCATGCTACTGGAATTGAGAATGGTGGAGTGTGTGAAGGTTTACCAGGACTTAGACCAGAAGGAGCATCGACCTACTACTCTTATGTTAGAGATCTTAATGGCAATAAAGTCTGCGCTTACACAGACTCTAAAGATTAATCATTAAATAATTTTTGGTATTTTTTGCGTAATTCTGCTTTTTGAACTTTTCCCATAGCATTACGGGGAAGACTATCTAAAAAGATAATTTTTTTTGGTTGTTTAAATTTTGCCAATTTATCTGATAAGTAATTTATAATTTCTGTTTCTAAAATTGCCTCATTTTTTCTTACCACAGCTGCAACAACTGCTTCACCAAAATCTTTATGTGGAGCTGCAAAAACTGCTGACTCTTCAATGGATTCTATTTCATCTATTATTGTTTCAACTTCTTTAGGATATATATTGAGTCCGCCAGAAATAATCAAATCTTTATCGCGACCAACTATGGTTACGTATCCATTCTTATCAACTTTAGCCATATCACCAGTAATAAAGAAGCCATCTTCACGAAATGACTCGCTTGTTTTACCTGGCATTTGCCAGTAGCCCTTAAATACATTCTCACCTTTTAATTCAATAATACCAATTTGACCTTGCTCAACTTCATTACCTTTATCATCTGCTATTCGCAATTGAATTCCTGGTAAAGGCAGACCAACTGTCCCGGCGATACGTTCGTTATCATATGGATTTGATGTACTCATATTGGTTTCGGTCATTCCATATCTTTCGAGAATTTTTTTGCTTGTGCGATCTTCAAATTCTTTATGAGTTTCAGCTAGTAATGGTGCTGAACCAGAAATAAAGAGGCGCATATGTTTTGTTAAACTATGGTTAAAACGGCTGTCACTTAATAATCTAGTATAAAATGTTGGTACACCCATCATCGTTGTAGATTTATTCATCCATTTTAAGGCCTGCTCAATATCAAATTTAGGTAAAAAAATCATTGATCCGCCTACATAAGCTAGTAGATTCGACGCTACAAAAAGTCCATGCGTATGATAGATAGGAAGCATATGCAAAAGAACATCTTCTTTAGTAAACTTCCAATAATCTTTAAGAACTTTAGTGTTCGAAAGTAGATTTTGATGGCTAAGTATAGCTCCTTTTGATTTTCCCGTTGTGCCAGATGTATATAAAATTGCAGCTAAATCATCTGGGCCTCTTTCAACAGTATCAAAAAAAGTTTCTTGTTTGTCAGCTAAAGCAGTGAGTGAACCAGTTTCATCTGAACTTAAGGTTAATAAGACAGTGTTTGCATCAAGATTCTTTGATATTAAATTTTCAACATGTGTATCCACTATAACAATCTTTGCGGATGAATCCTTGATGAAATAATCAAGTTCACTTGAGGTGTAGCCAGTATTTAGAGGCAAATACACACCACCCGCTTTTATTGTTGCAGCATATAAAGCAATTTGAGTATTTGATTTTTCTGCTTGAACAGCAACTCTGTCACCTACCCTCATGCCTTTTTTAATTAAAACATTTGCCAGTTGATTAATCATAATATGAAAATCCATATAGCTAATTTCTTTATTATCATTAATTAGAAAAGTGCTTGTGCTATTTCTAGTTGGCTCAAATATTGAATCAAATAAATAATTAGTTTTAGAAATATTTGTTTGCATTGGATTTAATTTAATTTTCTATCTTTATAATCAGAGCTCATATTCATGAGAGAAGGTACATTTATCACGACTCCTAGACCAGGTCTATCTTTTGGCTTGGCATATCCATCTTTTATTTTAAAACTAAGATCACAAAACTTTAATGCATGTGGAATATATTCGGGATAAATTTCAGCCATTTCTGTATTTGAATTACTTACACAGAAATGAATCATAGCGGCAGCGGCTACAGACATTGAATTCCAACAATGCGGTGAAATAGTAACACCTTGTTTTGCAGACAAGTTTGTAATTTCAGTCATATCAATTATCCCACCCACCCCAGCTATATCTGGATTAAGTATATCTGCAGCGCTAGCTGCAAGAACCTCTTTAAAATGTGGAATTTCAAATTGTTTTTCACCAGTAACTATTTTTAATCCTGTTTGAGTTCGAATTGAAGCAAGTGACCTGATTTTTTGACCATCAATAGGCTCTTCATACCAATAAGGTTTATATTCCTTAATTAAAGGTGCCAAACCTAAAGCTAAGCTTTCGTCATCTGGACTAGCTAAATCAAGCATTAAGGGTATCTCTAGACCTATTAAATTCCGAATATGAGCAACACATTCTTTAGCTTGTATCAAAGATCTATTTTGCAAAGGGTATATTTTGATCCCCTGATAGCCATCATTCATTAATGAAACTGCTCTTTGACCCAAAGCTACATTATTAGGAGATTTTTCACTCCATGTATTAGCATAAACAGAAACTTTTTCTTTTGGTCTTGTGGACAATAGAAAAGATAGTGGTTTTTTTTCTTCTTTGCTAAAAATATCCCATAGACTCATTTCTATTGCACTTGTTGCTGCAGAAAAATCTATTCCTCTGTGCTTATCAGAAATTTCTTTTGCTTTCAGATTAAAAGTCTTTGGTGTTAAATTTTCAATTGAAGTTATAGCATCTATTAAGCTATGAATTATTTCTGAAACTCCCTTTTCTCGAAATGGAAGAGTAAATGCCTCACCCCAACCTTCAATGCCACTATCAGTTGTTAGTCTTAATAATAAAAAAGGCTTTATTTCTGACCACCCGTCTTCACTTAAAGATGGCTTGGTTATCCAAGTTTCGATTTTAGAAAGGTATTTCATAGTTATTTATTTTTGATATAGCTATCTAGGGATATATCCCCACTCCATCGCCAACTCCAAATCATGTGATGCTCTTCAGTTCTATTTGAATGATTTATCATAGATGGATTATGTATATAGTCACCAACTTCTCCATAAATTTCAGGGTGATGATCTTTATTAAAATATCCTTTACCAGAGATTATAAAAAAAGTTTCTTCCGCTGGATGTCTTCGTACAGAATAATCAATATTTGCCATTTGCATAAAAATTCCAACCTCATAATCATTAGATTTGATAATTCCTGATGGTCCTAATAGTACAGATTGAATAAACTGTTTTTTAAGATCTCCTTCAATTCTACCTCCCATGCTTGAATGATGCCAAGGTAAAAAATTTGATATTTCTTTTATCTGTTGTGCTAACATATGATCATCATTAGATATGAATGAATTAAAGAACTTTGATAATTCTTCGTCTTCGTTTTCTTTAAGATCAAACACTTGATTGCTTGCTAAAGATAAAGCTTCAGCAGTAAGAGAACCATTTTGAGAACCTTCATTTTGATAAATATCCGATAATCTAATCAAGATATCTTTAAATATTTTTTCAGTGTTCATGGTTGATATATTTACATATTGATTAATTTGTAGCCAGTAAAAACATCTAATTTCAGCATTGATTCAAAGGTTTTTTAAAAAAATTAAATCAGTATTAATTGTCTTTATTTTATTTAATTAACAAATATAATTTTTTTATAAACTAAATATACAGGAGAAGATTTATGAATAGAGATGTCATCATTTCATGTGCAGTAACTGGGTCTGGAGATTCGGTGGGGAAACATCCAGCTATACCTGTAACTCCTGAACAGATTGCAAATGCTGCTATTGAAGCAGCTTCTGCTGGAGCAGCAATAGCACACATGCATGTAAGAAATCCTGAAACAGGTAAAGCAACTAGAGATGATGAGCTTTATAAAGAAGTTGTTAGTAGAATTAAAGATAGTGGAACCGATGTAATTATTAACCTTACTAGTGGTATGGGAGGTGATATAGAAATCGGCCCTGAAGATGATTTGTTAAAATTTGGACCTAATACAGATTTCATTAGTGCTCTTGAAAGACTAAGTCATGTTGAAAAAATATTACCTGATATTTGCTCACTAGATTGTGGAACACTAAACTTTGGAGATGGACGTATGATTTACGTTAGTACACCTGAACAACTAAGAATAGGCGCAAAGCGAATTCAAGAATTAGGCGTTAAGCCTGAATTAGAAATTTTTGACACAGGACATATGTGGTTTGCCAATGAAATGCACAAAGAAGGATTGTTAGATGCTCCAGCACTTTATCAAATTTGCTTAGGCATACCTTACGGAGCTCCTGCTAATACAAGTTCTATGAAAAATATGGTAGACATGCTTCCTGAGGGAAGTAATTGGGCAGCATTTGGAATTGGTGCTATGCAAATGCCAATGGTAGCACAAGCTGTTCTTTTAGGTGGAAACGTCAGGGTAGGACTAGAAGACAATCTTTACTTAGAAAAAGGTGTATTTGCATCAAATGGATCATTAGTAGAAAAAGCAACTACTATAATTACCAATATGGGTGCAAACGTAATGAATGTAAAAGATGCACGTAATAAATTGGGTTTAAGTAATGGCTAAAAAAAAAATTGTCTCAATAATTGGTACTGGTGTAATTGGGGCTGGATGGACAGCTCGTTTTATTGCAAGTGGGTATCATGTACAAGCTTTTGACCCAAGCCCACGATCTCTTAAAAAACTAAAGACTGATGTTAAAAAGGCTTTAATTAGTCTTAGTAAGATAGGCTTGCATAAAAATGCGTCTATAAAGAATTTAAGTTGCCATAATAATCTTCAGGATGCTCTAAAAGATACATCTTTTGTTCAAGAAAATGCTCCTGAAAAAGAAAAATTAAAAACTTCGTTATTGCAAGAAATTGATCAACTTTTAGATAAAAAGATACTTATTGCTTCGAGTTCTTCTGGATTACTTCCAACAATAATACAGTCAAAATGTAAATTTCCAAACCGTGTTCTAATTGGACATCCCTTTAATCCTGTTTACTTACTCCCTTTAGTTGAAATAGTTAAGGGTAAAAAAACTTCTCAGCAATCAGCTTTAAAATTAAAAAAAATATATGAAGATATTGGAATGAAACCTTTAATGGTTAGAAAAGAAATTGAAGGATATATATCAGATAGATTGCAAGAAGCTTTATGGAGAGAATCACTGCATCTAATTAAAGATGGAATAGCCTCAACTGAGGAAATTGACGATGCTATAGTGTATGGTCCAGGATTGAGATGGGCATTTATGGGAGTATGTCTTACGTGTCACCTTGCAGGTGGAGAAGAGGTAATGAAAGATATGTTACAACAATTATTAAGTAAACAAAATGGCAACTAGAACTACAGAATCAACAAATACTTTAGAACAATTCAGAGTTAATTTTAATGGAGTAGTAGATGAT
>MEHZ011555638.1_pt1 | contig 16624 bp, 15 predicted proteins | sample 897221 | NCBI WGS metagenome assembly MEHZ01 (sample SAMN05514161, study PRJNA337945) | marine metagenome | isolation source: marine surface water | place: Arctic Ocean | collected 2007-12-13
GAAAATCACGATCACCAAAGAAGAAACGACGATCGTGAACGGCGCCGGCAAGAAGGCTGACATCCAGGGCCGTTGCAACCAGATCCGTGCTCAGATCGATGAGACCAGCTCGGATTACGACCGTGAGAAGTTGCAGGAACGTCTGGCGAAGCTCGCTGGCGGTGTTGCCGTTATCCGTGTCGGTGGTGCTACTGAAATCGAAGTTAAGGAAAAGCGCGATCGTGTTGAAGATGCGATGAACGCTACCCGCGCTGCGGTTGAAGAAGGCGTTGTCCCGGGCGGTGGTGTTGCGCTGCTTCGCGCTTCCAAGGTCCTCCCAGGCCTGACACCGGAAAACGACGACCAGCGTGTCGGCATGGACATCATCCGCAAGGCCCTTCAGGCCCCCGTGCGGCAGATCGCCGAAAATGCCGGTGTCGAAGGCTCGATCGTTGTTGGCAAGCTTCTGGAAAAGAAAGACCAGAACTTTGGCTACAACGCCGCGACCGACAAGTACGAAGATCTCGTCAAATCTGGCGTAATCGATCCGGTCAAGGTTGTTCGCACGGCGCTGCAGGATGCAGCATCGGTCGCCGGCCTTCTCATCACGACCGAAGCAATGGTCGCTGAGAAGCCCAGCGAAGGCGGCGCCGGCGGAATGCCCGCGATGCCCGACATGGGCGGAATGGGCGGAATGGGCGGCATGATGTAAGTCAGCCGTTCCCGCTTAAGGAATGAAAAGAGCCGCCGCGGATTAATTTCCGTGGCGGTTTCTTTTTATGTAACCGAGTCGGCACGAACCGGTCCCGCAGGGTATAAACGCTCCATGATGATCGACATCCCCCCGTCAGACAAAATCGAATCTCTCATCCGCGAGATAACGGCAGCCGAGATCATGCCGCGTTTCCGTTCGCTGTCGAAGGACGAGAAATGGGAAAAGCGGCCAGGGTCGGTGGTGACGGCCGCCGATGTCGCCGCCGAGGCGTTCCTTATCCGCGAACTGCCGCCACTGCTGCGGGGCTCTGTCGTCGTTGGCGAAGAGATGATAGAGGACGATCCAGAGGCGATCGAGCTGCTGGATGGCGGTGCGCCCGTCTGGGTGCTCGATGCGGTCGATGGCACCTCCAATTTTGCCAAGGGCAGTGTCGATTTCGGCGTGATGGTAGCGCTGGTGTCGAAGCGCGAAACCATCGGCGGCTGGATATTCCGGCCGGTCGACGATGACATGTATGTCTGTGAAAAAGGGGCAGGGGCGTTTCGCAATGGCGAGCGTCTGCGGATCGATCCGTCGCCCCGCGACATGGCCGACATGGAAGGCTCACTCGGCGGTTACATGCGCAAGCATACCGACCTGCCGGACCAGGTGGCGCGGGTCACATCGACACGGTGTATCGCCGTCGATTACTGCGCCCTGGTGAACAACGATATTCATTTTGCCCATTACCGCGGCGTGCGTGCCTGGGATCACGCGCCGGGCTGGCTGCTTCATACCGAGGCGGGCGGTTTTTCTCAATGTCTCGACGGGACGCCGTACCTGGCTGGAAAGCCTGGCGAGGGCGGCATTTTGCTCGCGACCGATGCCGAAGCGTGGGACGTTCTGCAGAAGCCGATCCAGGATGCTATCGCCAGCTTCAAGTAATCTGCCGACGCGGTATACTGGCCATTAACGACACAACATTCTGAAACGGGATATCAGACATGAGCGACAAGGCAGCGGCCGCATTCGTCGGCCTGGGCGTGATGGGCTATCCGATGGCAGGGCATCTCGCCAGCAAGGGACACCCGATGCGGGTCTATAACCGGACCGGAACGAAATCCGTCCAATGGGCCCAGGAATTTACGCAAACCGCGCGTCCGACGCCGGCAGAAGCTGCACATGGCGCGGATTATGTGATGACCTGTGTCGGCAATGACGACGACCTGCGCAGCGTCGTGCTCGGCGAAACCGGGGTCTTTGCTGGCATGAAGGAAGGCGCGGTGCTGATCGACCACACGACGACATCTGCCATGATAGCGCGCGAATTGGCGGAAGAAGCCGCCAAACGTGGACTGGGGTTTCTCGATGCGCCGGTGTCCGGTGGTCAGGCGGGGGCCGAAAATGGCGCGCTTACCGTGATGGTCGGCGGCGATGAGGCAACGTTCACAGCCGCTGAACCCGTGATGCAGTGCTACGGAAAGACGGTCATGCGCATGGGCGAGGCGGGGGCAGGGCAGTTGACCAAGATGGTTAACCAGATTTGCATCGCCGGGCTGGTGCAGGGGCTGTCCGAAGGCATGAATTTTGCCATGGCCGCGGGGCTGGATGCAAAACGCGCGGCGGAGGTGATGTCCGGCGGGGCGGCGCAGTCCTGGCAGATGGATAACCGGGCAGGCACCATGGTGGATGGTGAGTTCGAATTCGGGTTCGCGGTTGACTGGATGCGCAAGGACCTGGGCATCTGCATCGATGAATCCGCGCGTAACGGCGCGAAGCTGCCGGTCGCCGAAATGGTCGACGGTTTCTATAGCGAAATTCAGGGTATGGGCGGCAATCGCTACGATACGTCCAGCCTGATCCTCAATCTTAAAAACAAATAAGGAAAAGCGACATGTTCGAACTTCATACATGGATGACCGATAACGGGTACAAGGCGCGCCACATGGCGGAGGAAAGTGGTCTGGATTACGAATTGCACCCAGTGAATATCCGCGAGAAGGAACAGTTCAAGGCAGAATTTCTCAAGATCAGCCCCGGCCACAAGATCCCGGCCATTATCGATCATGATGGCCCCGGTGGGCAGACGGTCACGCTGTGCGAATCCGGCGCGATCCTGAAATACCTGGGGCAGAAGGCTGATAATGGTCTGTATCCGTCCGACCCGGTGAAGCAGGTAGAAGCCGACCAGTGGCTGTTTTATGGCTCCGCGCAGTTCACAACGCTGGCGCAGCAATACGGTCTGTTCTGGATACGTCTTGGCGAGGAAGTACCGCGAGCGAAAGAACATTACGAAGGTGTGATGCGCGATATGCTCGGCATGTATGACCAGCGCCTGACGGATCGTGAATACGTCATCGGCGACTATTCGGTAGCCGATATTGCGTGTTACGCGGATACCCACATTCACGGCGTCAACGATATCGGGCTGGAAGATTTTCCGAATGTGAAGCGTTGGCACGATGCGATTGAAGCCCGCCCGGCGGTTCAGAAGGCCTGGACGCCGTTCGGCTAATCACGCAGCGCTTTATGTAAAACCAATCAGCGGCGGAAGAGGGCGGTCAGGCGTCCTTTTCCGCCCTTTTTGCGTCTACCCAATGGGCTTCCATTTCGTCGAGATAGGCACCTTTGAGCGATTTTCCGTCGCGCGCCAGAGCGTCTTCGACATGGCGGAACCGCCGGTCGAATTTGGCGTTCGTGCCGCGTAACGCAATTTCCGCATCGACATCCAGATGGCGCGCTAGGTTCACGCAGGCAAACAGCAAATCGCCGGCCTCATCCTGTAAGCGGGCGGGCGCGGCTTTCGCCTCAATTTCCACTTCCAGTTCCGCCAGTTCTTCACGGATCTTGGCGATAACCGGCGGTAACGCGTCCCAGTCGAAGCCTTCGCGGGCTGCACGTTTCTGCAATTTCTGTGCACGCATCAGCGCGGGAAGGGCGAGCGCTACCCCGTCAAGAGCACTCGGTTTACGACCAATTTTTGCGGCCCGCGCATCGCGTTCCTGCGCCTTCTGTTCTTCCCAGGCTATTGTCTGTCCTTCGGAGGTCCGCCCATCTACGGCCCCGAAGACGTGCGGGTGTCTGTCACGCATCTTTGTTGCTACACGCCGGGCAACGGCATCGAAATCAAACCCGCCAGTTTCGCGCGACATCTGCGCGTAGAACACGACCTGAAACAACAGATCGCCAAGTTCGTCTTCGAGCTGGTCCATATCGCCGATCTGAATCGCGTCAGCGACCTCGTAGGCTTCCTCGATCGTATAGGGCGCAATGGTCGCGAAAGTCTGTTCCTTGTCCCACGGACAACCGTTTTCGGAGTTTCGGAGACGCGCCATCACGTCGAGAAGGTCGTCGATGGCCGGGCGGTCGCTCTGGGTATGATCTGTCATAAGGCAAAACTAGGCGAAATCGCCGCGCCGTTCGACCCCGTTTCAACACCAACCAGGCACGATACGGGCGAACCGATACCGTCGCCCGCGACATTCGGGTTTAATACGTATGAGCCAAACGCGCTTGAAAGAATATCTCATGGCCAAGAAGGTACTTTTCATCGGGCTGGACCCTTCTGTTGTTGATTGTGAACGTTGGAGTCATCTCAACCCGGAGAAGCTGGTAGCAGCCTTGCGGGCCGATGAGTCGCGGCAGAACGAACTAGGCTATGATGCGGGGATCTACTTCATAAACCATGGTGAGACAGCGCAAAAGACCGTACGCGGCTATCTCGATGGTGACGGCTTCGAGTGCCCCTCGTGGGTGCCGGTGTCCGCACCGACGCCGAGGAATTCATCCAGTTTGAAACGCTGATCAACGTGGCGCACTAGGCCGCGCCGTCAGCAAATATCTGCTTAAATACCGGGCCGACGGATTCCGTAGACGCCGTTCAGCGCTGTATCTAGCGGGCAGCGCCGGTTCATGTTGCGTCGTTGGTTCATGGGGATCAGGAACATTCTGGCTATCGGTAAAACGCCGGGATTAGCGCATCGGAAAAACCACAAAGTGAAGTCGCGATGACGACATTGGAGGATATCGTGAAAGAACCGCTTTCATAGATATCGGAAGGCGTTTCAGCGTTAGAGGATGCGTCTGATGCCAAGACGCGTGTCCGAAGGCCGGCATCAAGGGAAAACCTGGCGGGTGACGCGGCTGCAGCCGCCGGGCGTCTTTATCTAGGGGCGAGAAAGGGGTTTGCCACGGTCGTGAAGTTCGACGTCGCCGTGACGACTGAAGAAACCAAGGCGGCGCATGGCGGTGCCGGCATCAAAGTTAGCCAGTTCAATATCGGTGGCGGGCCGGATCCGAAAATATTATCTTTTTAAAGCGCTTAACGACTGAATCTTCGTTCATTACCTTAGCGAGTAATATTAGATCTTTATCCCGATCAGCGGCACAAAAAGAACTAACCTGCTGGGACAATTGTGCACCGAGAATTAGCACTACGCGGTTGCGCTCAAATGTAGTTAAATTAATTTTTTCACTTTAAAATAGAGGCTTAATAATAAACTTTTTAAATTTGAGATTGTAATTTTTTCGACAAATCCACACTAAAAACGTGCTTTAGACTAATATCGATAGCAGGGTTTCGATGCAAGAATTTTCGCAGATCCTCTTTTGACCAAAAAACACACCGTGACCGCGTCGAAGTAATCACCGTAGCAGAGGCGGGAGCATTTCGACCTTCAATAAATGACATCTCACCAATGAACGCCCCATCTCGTGAGCGACTGATTTCTTTGCCAGATCGCTGAATGATCACCTCACCATTGAACAGTAAATATATTCCATCCAAGGTTTGTCCCTCAGTTGTAAGCACTCTGTTTTGGTCCAAGTCCATCCATTGAGAAAATCTCAATAATTTCATGTATTCGACAGGAGTAAAATTTTGAAAGATGGTATCGTATAGTTCTTTTTCATCTTCCGTAAATTTTATGGACATTTTTTCGGTAAAAATTCCGATTACTCGAACACTATTTATAATGGCAAATACGGAAAGCCAAAATATTGGCAAAAAATTTGGACCGCCCAGAATAAAATAATTATATCCGACACCCACTATTGAACTCACTACTGCCAGAGATCGGAGAAGTACAATATCTTTCAATACAAATGAAACAGCAGTAATAAAAAAAGCCAGGTGACCGATCACTTCGATCGCATTCATATTCATGGCGTTCTCTCGATAATTAGATCTTTAATAATGGAAACGACGTGATCCATTAAAAGAAGGGGCGGGCGAAGAAACTGATTTCCAGTCCAAAATATTTAATAGTCAATAGGTGACGTTTCAAATTCCGTTTGCCGTTGAAGTTAGTTACCTTTAATAAGGAAAAATACAATGAAAATTTATTCGGGAGTGGACTACTGTGGACGATATTCCCCAAAACGCTGTTTCGCGAGGAAGCTCTTCGTGGACCGTTCATGATCAGGAACTCTCTTTCGAGAAACTCACTGAAGCGTTGAAAATTGAATTAGAACAGGCGCTGACGGAAAAAGATTACGCTATTCAGCGTGCTGTTCAGACGGCTTCGGACGAAAATATTCAGCTGAAAAAAACAATATCTACCATCCGCGAAGAACTTGAAGAAGTCTCTCTTGAAAAAAAAACAGCGGTCCAAAGCGCTATTGTAGGCTCATCGAGTGAAATTAACATCCTTAAAGAGACCATTTTAGGCCTAAGAGAGAATTTAGAAGATCAGATTTATGAGCAAAATTCTGCTGTGGCAAAGGTAGTACAACAATTTTCTGATGAACTTTTTGAGCTCAAAAAAACTGTATCAGATCTTCGCGACCAACTAGAATTACAAAAAGCCAACGCAGAAGACCGTCTCCAAAAAAATCTTATCGAGCATATGCAAGAGGTGCGGCAGCTACAAGAAGCCATCTCAATATTAAGAGAAGACCATGATTTGCAACAAAAATCGTAAATCGTACACGTAAGGATTTTTTGATTATTTCTAAAAGAAATAAAAATATAGCAGACCTCACCTCGTCTGAACTTCGCGTACAATTAGTGTGGACGCTGGACCAACTCAGGCGCGCAGAGGTAACGTTATCGATCAGTCAAAAGGTTGCAGGTAAAGAAAGCCTCACCGAAATACTTTGGCTGCTCATAGACTTAACTGTGAAAGAAATGGGGGCGGAGAGAGGCAGTCTATTTTTGAACGACCCGAATACAGGAGAGCTTTATTCTAGAATCGCCCAAGGCGAACTTACCCGGGAAATACGTTTGCTAAATACAACTGGTATAGCAGGCGCTGTTTTTCAGTCAGGCGTCGGCGAGATTATTCACAAACCATATGATGATGATCGCTTTAACTCTCAGATCGATCAGCAAACAGGTTTCCAGACAAAAAATATATTGTGTGTTCCTATTCGGAACGGGCGCAATGATGTTTTTGGTGTTGTTCAGATACTAAATAAAAGAAAAGGACGGTTTACCAAAAATGATCGTGAGATACTTGAGGCAATTTCAGCTCAAGCTTCTGTATCCCTGCAAAATGCACAGGGCATTGAGAACATGCAGAGGTCTCGCGAAAAAGAATTAAAATTCCTTGATGTGGTTTCGGATGTGACTGCCGAAATTGAGTTAGCAAGTCTTTTGCAAAGAGTTATGAACGAAGCGTGCAATATGCTTAACGCTGATAGAGCGACACTTTTTCTCAACGACGCCAAGAGAAATGAATTGTTTTCGCGTGTTGCAATGGGTGACGGTGTCGGTGAAATACGGCTACCTAACGATGCAGGCATCGCCGGTGCGGTTTTTCAATCCCGACACTCCATAAATATACCCCACGCCTATGCAGATCTTCGTTTTAATCCAAGCTTTGACAAGCAAACTGGCTACTTCACAAACTCGATCTTGTGCGTTCCGGTCAACAACAAAGATGGAGACTGCATTGGCTGTACGCAGGTCTTAAACAAAAGAGGAGGGCCATTTACTGATGAAGATGAAATGCGGTTGAGGGCTTTTACGCAGCAAGTTTCCATTGCTTTGGAAAATGCGAAGCTCTTTGAGGATGTATCGAGAGAACGAGCATACAACCACAGTATGTTGACCAGTATGTCAAATGCCGTGATTACAATTGATGCCGAAGGTGAGATACGAACCTGTAATAAAGCTGGTTTAAAACTTCTTCGTGTTCATTCCGATGAAATATTGGGCAGAAATGCCCAAGATTTTTTTTCAAATGCTACTCCACTCATCGCTGAAAAGATAAAAATATGTGAGGAAAAAAAGAGCGATGACTTCTTGGTTGATGTTGAGTTTCCGGTGGGAACCGGGGACGACAATGTGTCGGCTAATTTAAGTTTTTTGCCGCTGTTAAACCAAGACCCTGATGGAAGAATGGATCAAGTTGAAAAGCACCTTGGGACATTGGTTATGATTGAAGACATCTCGGATGAAAAGCGGATGAAATCAACTATGTCTCGATACATAGATCCTGGCATTGCGGACAAATTAATGGCCCAGGGCAACGACATAATGGGCGGCCAAGAGACAAAGGCAACCCTGTTGTTTTCAGATGTCCGAGGTTTCACGACTATAACGGAAACACTCGGGGCCCAAGGTACTGTAGCCCTGTTGAATGAATACTTCGATATCATGGTTGAGGCGATAACTGAACAGGAAGGAATAGTCGACAAATTCATTGGTGATGCGATCATGGCAGGGTTCGGGGTGCCTGTAGCTCATGACGATGACGAAGATAGGGCGGTCAGAGCCGCCATTAACATGATCAAGAGGCTGAAAGACTGGAACGTTCAGAGAGAATTAGACGGCAAACTTCCGGTTGATATGGGTATTGGTCTAAATACGGATCAAGTGGTTTCAGGCAATATCGGCTCATCAAAACGTATGGACTACACAATGATCGGTGATGGGGTGAACTTGGCGGCCCGATTGGAGAGTGCCTGCAAGGCATACGCAGCCCGGATCCTTATCAGTGAATTTACTTATAAAAGTCTTAAGGGTACCTATCAGGCCAGACACATTGACGAAGTTATCGTCAAAGGAAAAACAGAGCCCGTTGGAGTATTTGAAATTCTTGATTATCACACAGTTGAAACATTTCCGAACTTAATGGAGACGGTGGGTCACTTCAAAGAGGGGCGTTTACACTACGTCGCCGGGGCATGGGACAGAGCTATAGCTTCTTTTAAACAAGCTCTTTCCGCAAATGAGAGAGATTATCTTTCGTCAATTTACATTGAACGTTGCACAAAAATGAAAGCCGAATCTCCAAAAAACTGGGATGGTGTTTGGAAATTTGACTCGAAATAAAACGCCGAGTAATAAAAATAAAGAACCAATAATATTTTAGAGGTTTTCACTTTTTTTGAAATGATCGGCCAAAAACAAAATTCATTTTAATGATCTAACACAAACGATTCGAGCTTATTTTTTTGTTAGAGATTCTTTCCGAGTGTACTGCCGGCCAGTCATTTTAAAGTTGCCCTTAACTACGTCTTTTTCTGTCTATTCAAAAAACCAAGCGGCCGTTCCTTGATCAACGGTTCTCGTTCTATGCTCGTGAAGTAGTTTTTGGAGATATAAAATCCAAAAAAATTAAATTTGCCAAGTGAATGGTCAACAAACTGTATTGAGTTTTTTGTGGATCGGGTAGGGGGTGTGCTGCAGTTATTCTTGGGATTTACGGATTGCCACCGACCTTATGGGCGTGTGTTGAGGTCGATAGGTTCTGTATCTTTTCCATATCCGATTTTAGATTTTCAGTAGTTTCTTAAGAAGCGGTCGTTCTGTTTGACTCAGCAAACAGAATGTCTACTTTTAGAATCGAAAGTCGCAGGGAAAAGAGCGCATTGCATGTGCTAGACAGGAAAAACAAATTGCGCAGTTGATTGGGCGGCAGCATTCGCCTACGTCCAGCCAGGCTGGAGCCGGGTTGGTTCAAATGCCGCGGCTTTCGGCGAAAGGCGATGCGAGGGGATATGTGGATAAAACAGCTCCTTGCGGCACCTTATGTCGCATAATGTATATTATGGATACAATTAGAGCGCGTCCGGTATAACTCAGTGGATATCTAGAACCATCCCGTCAAAGCCCGGTTCTACACCATTCGGGCACCGCGCCAGCGTCTTGGCGTAATCCGATTCTAAGCTCATGTGTGTGAAGATCGCCCGCTTCGGTTTTACACGGTCGATCCACTCTAGCGTGCGCTCAAAATGAGCATGCGTCGGATGCGGTTTCTCCCGCAGGCAATCAACGATCCAGACCTCGATACCTTCAAGAGCCGCAAAGGCAGCATCGTCCAGCAAGGCGACGTCGGTCGAATATGCAAATTTTCCGAACCTGAAGCCGGCGCTATCGCAGATCCCATGATCTTGACAGAACGGCAGCACATGCACGCCCTTTGCCTCAAACGGCTCCCCATAAACGATCGGATGCGCCTCGGCTGACGGTTTGTAGAGATTTGCGTCGTCCGACGCCTCTGCCTCGAACAGGTAACTGGCACTCCGTTCCAGTCCGTCCAGCACGTCTTGGGTACCGAATACCTCGATACGCCGATTGGCCAGGAAACTGAGCGTCCGCAGCTCACCAAGGCCGCCGACATGGTCGTAATGCAGATGTGTAAATAGAACCGCGTCTATCAGGCTGATGTCATTAGATAAAAGCTGGTCACGGATATCCGGTGACGTGTCTACCAAGATATTCCTGTCGCCGTCCTGAACGACTATTGATGGGCGGCTGCGGCGGTTCTTTATGTTTGACGGATCGCAGTCACCCCAGATCTGGCCGATAACAGGCACTCCCTGTGATGGGCCACAGCCCAGGATCGTCACTTTCATGAGCTTGCCGGACGTTTTGCCATGGTGAAAAGACGGAAGAAATTTTCGGTCGAAGCCGCTGATAATGCTCGGTTATCCATACCCTTCAATTCAGCCACCTTGGCGGCTGTATTGGTCACAAATGCTGGCTCATTGCGTTTACCACGGTTGGGAATGGGCGCCAGAAAAGGTGCATCCGTCTCCACCAGAATTCGTTCAACGGGCACATCTTTTACGATGTCGCGAAGGTCTTGAGCGTTCTTGAATGTTACAATGCCGGATATTGAGATATAAAAACCTAAATTGATGGCTCTTTCCGCCAACCGGCGACCAGATGAAAAGCAATGCAGAACCCCGGGAAAGGCACCCTTCCCCATTTCATCCTCGAGGATATCAGCCATATCCTCGTCTGCGTCGCGTGTGTGTACGATCAGCGGCAGCCCCGTTTCACGTGAAGCTGCGATATGGGTACGGAAGCTGGTTTCTTGAAGCTCCCTTGGGCTGTTGTCGTAATAGTAATCCAGGCCAGTCTCGCCGATAGCAATCACCTTAGGATGCGTGGCCCGGCTTACAAGATCTTCAACCGTTGCGACCGGTTCTTCCTCGACCTGATGCGGATGAATGCCAACTGAACACCAAATATTATCATCGGTCTCGGCAATGGCGCGGATTTCTTCAAACTTTGTCACCCTGGTGCAAATCGTCACCATAGCCAGGACGCCGGCATCACGAGCACGCTGAATAGTTTCACGACGGTCTTCGTCAAAGACGTCGAAATCGAGGTGGCAGTGGCTGTCTACAAGCACGCGGTGGGGCTTTCATTAATGTGAGTCATCGATTGTGTACCACAACATACAGGCAAAACCATAAACACGGATAGCAAGGATCAGAAGTCTTTGCCTCTTGCGATAGCTTCTTGATAATCCCGGTTGAGGGCCTTTAGATCTGATTGTTGGAGTGGGTAGCCCGCCGCAAAATGTTGTGCGAACAAACGACCGACTATCCGTGTTGATAGATTCGATAACCCTGCCATACCTACCATCCCGACGATTGTTCCAAAACCGGGGCTCGATTTGAAAAACATACTAGCAGCGGAAGCGCTTAGCGTATGCGGCGCGGTGCTGCCAACCACCGAGGCTACGCCTACCTTCACCATGTCGCGTGAAACTGGCGTTTTGTAGAGAACAGCGAGGTCCATGACCATACGGACTTGTATAAAAGTTACCGCCGCGATGTCGGCGTAAGGTAGCGGGATCAGCCCACCTGCACTTGACCATGCCGCGTAGCGGGTGATGATCTGTTTCGCTTTGTGATTTTGTAGCCTTAATTTATCATTTTGGTCGATGACTTGTGATTTTTTTGAATTGGCGGGATCATCTGTCGGTTGTTTTGGAGGGATTATTTTCTCGGCTTTTAAGGGATTTATTCTCTCGCTTTGGCTCGGAGCTATATCAAGCGAGTGGGACGCGTTTTTGGGTTTTCGTTTTTTTCGAGAAACGGCCGCCGTTTCTTTGCTCGGGGATGGCTTATCCGTATTTTTCTTTTTTTCAGACCCTCTCACTTTCTCTGAGGCTGACGCCGATCGATCCCCGACTTTCGGCCGATTTATCCGCTGCAAACCAGGTAGCTTTTTGCTCATTTTTTTGGCCTCTCGGCCCTAGGACGTGCTCTGAGGGTTTCTCTCATCAGAGTGTCAATTTCCATACAAAGGCCCGCAATTTCTCGCGCAGCCGCTCCTTTGGACTGGGTAAATGTCGGAGTGCTACCGGCCAGTGCCGCCTCGGCATATGCGACGCGCGTCGAGAGTTGTCCGTCTAACAAATTATAACCGGCTTCTTCCATTTCCGCGCGCACGTGTCGCGCGATTACGCTCGACTGATTACATTGGCTCAACAGAAAGCGGACCACCTTGCTTTTCTTGGTGCCTTTTATTTTCTCAATTAGTTCGGCGGTATCTACGGCAACCTGAAAGTCTATCGGCGATGGTCTCACCGGAATTATGATTAGATTAGAGCAGGCAATTGCCGCCTCTAAGGCGGGTGAATGGAATCCTGGCGTGTCGATTATGATGCGGTCTTTTCCGGCGTCGACAAATTTGGAAGTTATCTTTCCAATATCCTCGGAAAGCGCCGCCTCGGTCGTAATGTCCGCAAAATCTGATCCAGTCTCACGCCATCTTAAGACCGTACCAGCGGGATCGGCATCGAGGAGGGCGACGTCGTTTCCGTCTGCACGCCATTGTCCGGCCAAGCACATAGCCGCCGTGCTCTTTCCGCTTCCTCCCTTCATAGTTACCAGAGAAATGATCATGTGTTGTTCCTGACGTGCCATCTATTCAATTGTATCTCTAGGATAGAAAGCGTTTTGCGTGTGGACGGACGAAGAACGTTGCCTCGTTGCGGTGAGATGTCTGAGCTAGGTTCACAATCGTAGAAATGAATTTATGAGATTAGCATAGAACACCGAATCCGAGTGAGGCAAGGCAACTGGAAAGCTCCGACAAACTGGAGCAAATAGATACAGCGCTCACTCCTTACTTAAATGTGGAGCAAGGAGGCCAGGATTACATACGGTAATTTCAGGGGCGGATTTCAAACGAAATGCCGTGGCGCAGATGACCAAACGGCGCTATCCGGTTTCGGGGCGACTGGCTATACTCGAGCACTAGCTCTTCGCGTTGAAGAAGACTTTCTCGAAGTCGTCCGTTGTTGACGACAGAGACCCAGCAGTTTTTTGACCGGTGAGGTGGCGAGCACGGCAAACGCGCCTTTCATGTCCGATGCATTTCTTAGGTAGTTGAACCTGGCGATATCATATTTGACCCTTTTGGGTCGCAGCAGCTGCATCAGCGGGACCGGGTTGAGCGGGAGACAGATGACAGAGCCATCCGTTGGGGCTACCGAGTAACAGTAATTGGTGCCCTTCTGCCCGCCACCGCCGGGCATGTGCTGATAGATCACCTTTGGTTTTGCCGGGGCATGTTCGCCCAGCCAGTCGCCGACAGTGCGGGCTTAGAACGCATTCAGCCCGCCCAAGCCTGAAATAACGAGCACGGTAAGTGTGCGTCCCTTTTAGAAATCCGCCACACTGTCAGAGGGGGCAGTGGATAGTGAAAGTCCGGTTGAAAAGAGTCCGACTGCGGCAACGCCCGAAATACATGCTCGTATATCCATCGTGCTTTCGCCCGTTTTCAGCTGCTCGCTCGATGTGCGGGAATTGTGGCAATATTTAGGAGACCTGCGCAAGCACGCAGGACAACGAGGTCAGAGATCCTGATCGAACCGTTCGACCTTGCCGAGCTGCGGAAAGGCCCGCCAGCAGACCCCCGCAACGATCAGGGAGCCCACACCGCCGACCAGTACCGCAGGCACGGCGCCGATTGCAGCCGCCATTGCCGCTGCCCTGAATTCGCCAATTTCGTTAGATGCTCCTGTAAACACGGAACTGACCGCGCTGACCCGGCCGCGCATTTCATCTGGCGTGGCAATCTGCATCAATGTGGTGCGGATATTCACGCTGACCATGTCCGCCGCGCCGAGGACAGCCATCGCGACGAGGGACACCCATAGAATATCGGACAAACCGAACGCGACTGTACAGATACCGAAAACGACGACCGTGCTGAACATGATCTTGCCCACGGATCGTTCCAGGGTGACCTGGGTCAGCATGATCCCGCTTACCAGCGCACCGCCTGCCATCGCACTCCGCAGGAACCCTGCCCCGGTCGATCCTGCATCGAGGATATCCTTGGCAAAAACCGGAAACAGCGCGGTGACGCCACCCAGCAGGACGACAAGCATATCCAGCGTGATCGCGCCGAAGATGATCTTCTTGCTGTAGACATAGCGCAGCCCGGCCACGAGGGTCGCAAATGTCGTCGGCTGACCGTTCGCCACGCTCGGTCCGGGTGCGGATAAACGCCGTCATGGCCATGGCGATAAGCAGTCCCGCCGCCGAGGTCGCATAGACGATCTCAGGCCCCGCCAGGTAGAGAATGCCACCAAGGGCCGGCCCGACCATCTGGGTGATTTTGTTAACCGTTGAATGCCACGCGACCGCGTTCGGAAAACTCTCGGGGGGGAACGAGATTTGGCACCAGTGAATTTACCGCCGGTTGATGAAACGCCCTACCCGTTCCTTCAAGCGCCAGGAGGGCGAAGATCGGCCAGACCGCTTCCATCCCCGACGTTGTATAAAAATACAGAAGGACGGCGCCGACAAAAATGATGCCATATGTCACGACCAGAACCACCCGCCGGTCGAACAGGTCGGCGACATAGCCGGTCACAAAGGCAAAGCCGATCGCCGGCGCGAAGGTCGCCAATCCGATATAGGCGAGGTTCATGACGTCGCCCGTCCGGTCGTAGACCTGATAAGCGATAGCCACCATCATCATGTGCAACGCCATCCAGCCGAAGCACTTACCGACGATCAGGAGGCGAAAATCACGCTGTCGCAGGGACGATGCTCTGCGTCCGGCGGTGGTGCCTGTCGCGGGGGCATCCGTCAAAAGCGGTTGCTCCGTCCTGCAGCTTCAATCGGCCGTCTCTTCTTCGACAAACCGCGGAAAGATCGGGACGGGTTTCGGCAGTGTCGACCCGGGTGTAAGTGCGCTGCCCTCGCCGACATGCGTGAAATTCCGTTGATCGGCTGGTACAACAAGCTGATCCAGCATGACTGCGGCTGAATCCGGCATGAAGGGCTGAATATACAGACCCAGATGGCGGATCGTTTCCGCCAACACATACAGTACCGTATCGCGCCGCGCCGGGTCTTCCTTATGAAGTGCCCAAGGCGCCTGCTGATCGACATAGGCATTGGCGGCCCGAACGACCATCCAGATGGATTCCAACGCTTCATGGAATGCCTGATTATCCAGATGCGTGCGATATGCATCCATCACGGCAGTTGCCTGAGACAGCATTGCGGTATCGGCTTCGGTATATTCTTCGGGCTTTGGCAACACGCCTTCGCAATAGCGGCCGACCATGGACAATGTGCGCTGCGCCAAATTTCCAAGATCATTGGCAAGTTCGCTGTTGATCCGGCTGACCACCGAGCGGCGTGAAAAATCGCCGTCATTGCCGAACGGTACTTCGCGCATCAGGAAATACCGTACCTGGTCGAGCCCGTAGGTGTCGACGATTTCGCGCGGATCGATGACATTGCCGACCGATTTGGAGATCTTCTGGCCTTCGTTGGTCCACCAGCCATGGGCATAAACCCGCTTCGGCGGCGCAAGCCCCGCGCCCATCAGAAAGGCCGGCCAGTAAACCGCGTGAAACCGCAGGATATCCTTGCCGACCATGTGCAGGTCCGCCGGCCAGAAGTTGGTGAACTGCGCCGAGTCCTTGTCGGGATAATTGACCGCCGTGATGTAATTGGTCAGCGCATCGAGCCACACATACATGATGTGCTTCTCGTCGCCCGGAACGCCGACGCCCCATTTGAAGCTGGTGCGGGAGACGGACAGGTCGTGCATACCGCCTTTAACAAAGCTGATGACTTCGTTTCGGCGAGATTTTGGCGCAATAAAATCGGGGTGTTCGTCGTAGAATTTGAGAAGCGGTTCCTGCCATTTGGACAGATCGAAGAAATAACTCGGCTCTTCGAGCCATTCGCATTCCGCCCCGGAAGGCGCGATCTTCTTACCGTCAGGACCATCGGTCAGCTCGTCTTCGGCGTAGAATGCCTCGTCGCGGACGGCATACCAGCCGTTATAGGTGTCGAGATAGATATGGCCGTTATCCTTCAGCGCCGTCCAGATCGCCTGGCTTGACACTACGTGGCGGGGCTCGGTCGTCCGGATAAAGCCATCATGGCTGAAGTTCATGAAATCGGCGAGTTCGCGGAAATTCTGCGACACGCGATCGGTAAATGCCTGTGGGGCGACACCGGCGGCCTCGGCCGATTTTTCGACCTTCTGACCATGCTCGTCCGTGCCGGTCAGGAAATAGACGTCGTAGCCATCCAACCGCTTGAACCTTGCAAGTACGTCGCAGGCAAGGGTAGTGTAAGCGTGCCCTATATGCGGTGCGTCATTGACGTAGTAAATCGGCGTGGTGAGGTAATAAGTCTTGTCGGAATTCTTCTGGCCGGACATGTATTTTCCTTAGAGACCCCGGAGTAATCCGGGGGCCGGTTATCGCGATCCGGGTTTATACA
>MEHZ011637019.1_pt1 | contig 16618 bp, 15 predicted proteins | sample 897221 | NCBI WGS metagenome assembly MEHZ01 (sample SAMN05514161, study PRJNA337945) | marine metagenome | isolation source: marine surface water | place: Arctic Ocean | collected 2007-12-13
CGGTTGATCATCTCTTTCACGAGGCCCCGGTCTTTCCATACATAGACCTGGAACCATTTGGGCCCATCACTGACTTGGGCGACCTCTTCGATGGAACGGGTACCCAGCGTCGACAGCGTGTACGGCAAACCCATTCGCGCTGCAGCGCGGGCAACGGCTAGTTCACCCTGGGAGTCAGAGATACGGCCAAAACCAGTTGGCGACAGCGCCAGCGGCATGGGGATCGTCTTCCCGAGCAAGGTGGTTGACAGATCGATATTGCTCATGTCGCGAAGCACTCGTGGTCGAAACAAGACATCGTCGAATACTCGAATGCTGCGGGCCAGCGCTACCTCGTCCTCGGCGGCGCCATCGATGTAGTCGAACACTCCTCCGGGAAGGTTGCGCTTTGCCATACGGCGCAGGTCCTCGATGTTCGCCGCTCGTTCAAGCTTGCGCTCGACGCTGTCGAAGTTGAGCGTGCGGAACTTCATCGTGCTGCGAAGGTTCTCGAACATGGTTCCAACCTAGTGTCCCTTCCGGTTTCTTGGAACCGCACAGGTGCGAACTCTTCGCCCAACCTCGTTGACCACCAGGACCGCAGCTACCGCTCCAGCTGCGGGACCGACGAGGATTCAGCTCAGACAGGGTGAGGAGTGCAACGACGGCAATACCACACTCCGTACGTGGCCAAATCTCGACGTCATCACCGTCTGGGCCAAGCCCAACAGCAGCGGGGCCATCGCCGAGAACAGCGCCCAGCGTTGAGCCAAACACGACAGCTGTATGCGGCAGTCTGTTCGCCGCGCGGTTACCGTCCTCGGCGACATGTCGAACTCTCCCACGAGCGCCGCCGCTATTCCTCGAGGCGCGTGGCGCACGCTGGCCATCACATCAGCAGTTGTGTTCATGGTCAGCCTCGAGATCACGGTCATTGCATTGGCGTTACCTGAGATTCGCGAAGCGTTCCCCGAAGCATCGGACTCGACCCTCTCGTGGATCCTGACCGTCTATAACATCGGCGTGGCCTCACTGTTGCTGCTGTCGGGTTGGTGGGCCGACAAGTCAGGACGTAAGAAGGTCTTCCTCATCGGGCTCACGTTCTTCGCCTTCGGGTCCGTTATTGCCGCACTCGCACCCAACATCGAACTACTGATTGCAGCGCGAGCTATCCAATCGATCGGCGGCGCGATCCAATATCCGGCTGGGCTAGCGCTGCTACTTCCTGCTTTTCCCGTTGAACGACGCCAAATGGCCATTGGTATCTGGGGGGCAATGGGGGCTCTGGCAGCTGCACTTGGGCCATCGGTTGGTGCAGTCCTGGTCAACGCACTCGGCTGGCGGTCGATCTTCGGTATCAATGTGCCAGTAGCCGTTCTTGCAATCATTGTTGGCCGGAGATGGCTCGACGAGAGCAAGGGTGAAGTGCCCGAGGGTCGCGTCGACATGATCGGCGTACCGCTCGCCTCACTCGGCGTGGGCGCCATCATTCTTGGCATCGTGCAGGCGGGTGAATGGGGTCCCGGCTCCCCCACACAAGTCATTACTATCGGCGCTGGCATTGCAATGCTCGTTGCCTTCGTGCGGCGGTCCCGAACACACCCGGCTCCGCTCTTTGACCTCGATCTGCTCAAGCTTCGATCCTTCAGCGCAGCCAACGTCGGCACGGTCGCGTTCACTATGGCGTTCTTTAGCTGGCTCGTCACCCTGCCGACGTTCGTGCAAGATGAATGGGGCTGGTCGGTGCTCCAAACAGGGTTTGCCATCGCGCCTAGTCCGCTTATAGCCATGCTCACTGCGCCCTTTCTTGGGCGACTAGCCGATCGCATTGGGCCCGCGCCCATACTCATGTTGGGCGGCATCGCCGGCTCCGTCGGTCTCATTGTGCAACGCATGGTGACAACGCTTGAGCCAAACTATCTACTCGGAATCTTCCTTCCCGGAGCATTCGTAGGCCTCGCTGCTGGTTGCAGCTTTGCGATGCTTGTTGGTGCCGCGATGCGCGACGTACCACCTAGCCAGTTCGGTATGGCTGGGGCCGGCCGAAGCACGATCTTCCAGCTAGCAATCGCACTAGGAGTTGCACTGGGGTTCGCCATGACGCTCGGCGCCGATGGCAGTGCCGAGGTCCTCGCTCTCAACCGTCGCCTATGGACCGTGTGCGCTGGCTTCTACTTCCTAGAGTTCCTTGTCTTCTGGAAGCGCTACCCGCGGAACCAGCCCACATCCGTCACCGTCTAACAACGAGGCCCGCCAGAGTGGCTTCGGTTCGAATAGAGTTCGTTATTCAAACTCTGGAGGGAACGCAATACGCGTAAAGCACTAGTAGCCCTATTGGTGGCCTTGGCTATGTTCGCCCCAGCATGTGGCGGAAGCGACGACAGTGAGAGCGCAAGCGGCGGCGACAACACATAAGTCGATTGCGACGCGCCACCGCTCAAGGCCGACGCCACGTTGACTGTCGCCACTGGCGAACCAGCATTCTTGCCTTGGGTCGCCGACGACAACCCCGAAAGCCGCGAAGGATTCGAAGCCGCCCTGGTCTACGCACTCGCCGAAGAAATGGGTGTCGAGACCGTCAGCTGGGTTCGCACCGGTTTCGACGATGCCATTGCTCCTGGCCCCAAGGACTACGACTTCAACATTCAGCAGTTCTCGATCACCCCGGACCGGGCCGAAGTCGTTGACTTCTCCGACGGTTACTACCAGGTCGAGCAGGCCATCATCGGCGCCGCTGACTCAGCAGCAGCCTCGGCCACATCGATTAGTGACCTCAAGGAACTGAAGCTTGGCGCCGCTATTGCGACTACCAGCCTGGACTATCTCGAAGAGGTCGTGCAGCCTTTGACCAACGCCGCTGTCTTCGATGACAATGTCGCGGCCAAGTCCGCATTCGACGCTGGCCAGATCGACGGCATCGTGTTCGACCTTCCAACTGCGTACTACATCACCGCAGTCGAAATCCCCGAGGCATCCATCCTGGGTGTACTCCCTCGTGGCGACGCCCCTGAAGAACTCGGCATGCTGTTCGAAAAGGGCAGCCCACTGGTCTCCTGCGTCAACGACGCTCTGGCCACCCTGCATGACAACGGCACCATCGAAGGCCTTGAAGACGAATGGTTAAATAGCGGCGGGTCGATCCCCTCGCTCAGCAACTAGCTCTTCTTCGGCTCGCTGTTCTTCGGCTCGCCTTCGGCTGCTCCTGACATTCGTTGGACCGTCAGGTCGCTGTGTTCACCGAACCTCCGCTGTGGGTTCTGGCAGCGGCCTGGAACTATTCGCATATTCGACAGTTTCTGTCGCGATCCTGGCGCTCTTAATTGCCGTTATGCGCAGCTTGCGCGGGCCAGCGTTCACCCCGCTGCGCATCATGGCCACGGTCTACACAGACCTGTTTCGCGGCATCCCGCTCGTACTACTCATCTATTTGATCGGGTTCGGCCTACCAGCGCTGCAGATCCAAGGGCTCACGAACTCGGCCAAGTTCTGGGGCATCGTCGCCATGACCCTGTCGTACTCGGCCTACACCGCCGAGATCTACCGCTCAGGAATTGACGCCGTGCCCGAGAGCCAACGCTCAGCGGCCCGCGCTCTTGGTCTAACCCAATGGCAATCACTGCGGTTTGCGATCCTTCCCCAGGCGATCCGCAATGTCATCCCAGCGTTAATGAACACCATCGTCAGTTTACAAAAAGACGTTGCGCTGCTCTCGATCCTGGGTATTCGCGAGGCCGTCCGAGAAGCCGACATTTACAAGGGACGCACTTTCAACTACACCTCCTATATCGCTGCAACCGTGTTGTTCTTGCTGATCAGCATTCCGCTGACCCGCTATGTCGATTGGTTCACTGCCCGTGACCGCCGTCGTCGATCGCAGGCACCGGTATGACTCCCAAGCTCGAGCTGATCAATGTCCACAAGGCCTTCGGCGAGACCCATGTACTCAATGGCATCAACCTGCAGATCCAGGAGCACGAAGTTGTCTGCCTGATCGGCCCCAGCGGTTGTGGGAAGTCAACGATCCTGCGATGTGTCGACCTTTTGGACACCATCGACAAGGGTCAGATCCTGCTCGACGGCACAACGATCTCGACGAAGGGTGTGAACAGCGACGAGGTCCGCCGCCGCATCGGCATCGTGTTCCAGTCCTACAACCTGTTCCCACACCTGACCGTTCTCGACAACACCACGCTTGGTGCGCGGCGGGCCCACGGTGTGGCTAAAGACGTGGCCGAAGACAAGGCCATGGGGCTGCTGGCCCGATTCGGCCTTGCTGACAAGGCCGCCCAATACCCGGACCGTATGAGCGGTGGGCAGAACCAGCGCGCTGCTGTCGTGCGGGCGCTCATGGCAGACCCAGAACCACTGCTGCTCGACGAGGTCACGTCGGCGCTTGACCCAGAACTGGTCGGCGAGGTTCTGTCGGTCATCCGAGAGTTGGCCGCAGGCGGCATGACCATGGTGCTTGCAACCCACGAGATGGGTTTTGCCCGAGACGTCGCGAACACCGTGTGTTTCCTGCATCAGGGCAAAGTTCTCGAAGCAGCACCACCTGATCAGTTGTTCTCTGAGCCCGTTCACGACCGAACCAAGCAGTTCCTGCAACGTGTCACCGAGGCAGGGCGCTTGTGACCACTCGAGTCGTCGACGATCCAGGAGAACTCGCAGCGCTGTTCGAACGCGACCGCCACGACCACATCTATGCACTCGCTGATCTCGACGAGCGGTTTTGGGCAGCCAACACCTGGTGGCGCAACGGTGACACAACGATGGGCCTGATCGGCCTGCCCGAAGGGCAAACGATTGTCTACGCCGTTTCTGCGGCCGACCCCAGGCAACGCTGGCGTTGGTCGCCGAGCTATCCGCCGAGATCACACCAACACTGGTAACCGGTTCGCCCAGAATTTCGTCCGTCTTTAGCCAAGCTGGTCGCAACATCGTGTGGCAACGCAGCTATCACTGCTTCCCTCTGCGAGACCGTTCACTCGTACCCGAACCCACTAGTCCGGTCGTGTCGCTCTGCCCCGCGGACAGCGAGATGGCATTGGCGCTCTAGGCCGTGGTGCCCGACGCTGCCTTCTTCTTGCCGAGCATGCTCGACGATGAGCCCTTCGCAGGTGTGGTCGCCGATGACTCGCTCGTGGCTATTGCTTGCACCCATGTGTTGCGTCAGCAGTACGACGTTGCGAGATCTACAACCGGTGCCAGCAGTTCATAGACCGGAAGAACCACCTTGACGGTGCCTCGGAGAAGTACCTGGCTTCGCGGAAGTACGCCAGGTCGGTAGCCAGTGCCGTGTCTGGCAACGTTCGTCTCGTCCTACCCAGTGACGAACCAGTTCCCATGCAGACTCTCGCACATCACTGGTCCCTCGGCATGGATCACATCGAGGATCGCATGCAGGCCGCATTGTTCTCGACGCTGAACGGATTGCTCCACGAATCGGAGCCAAAGAGTCGGCCGGCAATCCGCTCACGCTTCATCACCGAACGCATGACTGGCAACACAATTGACTTGCGTCGCCTCGTTAGCCCCCGGTTGTCACGGGGGCTCTTCAGTAGCAAGTGTCTATTTCTGAACACTTTCACAAGGAGGGAATGGTCGTCGAGGATGCTTTGAAGGGTGTCCGCTTCATCGGTACCCTGCCGACGGTGACCACCCCCGTAGAGCGCCTCCTCTATCGACTCGACCTCGAACAAGGCGAGACCGGTGAAGCCAGCACTACCTGGAACGGCGAAGCCGGCGAGAACGCACTGAACATGAGCAACCGGCTGTTCGGAGGGATCGTCGTCGCTCAAACAATCGTCGCCGCCGGCCGCACCCATCCGGGTCGCGATGTGCACTCGGTTCAGCAGGTGTTCCTGCGCGGCGGCAACGGAACTGACCCACTTCGTTACCGTGTTGAACGGCTATTCACCGGCCGTACCTATGCGTCGGTTCGCGTCGAAGTCCATCAGGGTGATCACATCATCAGCCATGCCCAGGTCGGTGTAACCGCCGGCATCGAGGGACCCGATCGTCAAGACAGCGCACCCATCATGGTGGCTCGCGAGTCGACGGTAAACCGCGACGAGGTTCGCAAGCGCGCCAATTGGGATGACCAGCCGGTTCAGATGTTTATTGATCCAGCCAGCGAGGGTGATGGCACCCCGAACTTGTCTGGATGGATCCGACCCGCCGGCCCCATGCCCGCTGACCCGATCATGCACAAGGCGGTGCTGGGATTCGTGAGCGACCGGGGTCTCATGAGTGTCGCTTGGCGTCCCCACGGCGAACACGGCAGTTTCAAAGGTGCCACTCTTGATCACTCGATCTGGTTCCATCGGCCATTGCAGTTTGACGACTGGCACAGCTACGACATGCACAGTCCGTCGATCGCTGGCGGCCGCGGGCTCAATCACGGGACTATTCACCATCACGACGGAACCCATGTTGCGACCACGCTGCAACAAGGCACCTTCCGCCCGGCCTAAGGCCACCGCTCGATGATCCCTCTCGCCCGTCTCATCACTGCATTACTACTTGTCGCTCTCATAGCGTCGGCATGTGGCGGTGATCCCGCACCCTCTCCGGTCCCGGTCAACGCCGAGGGCTTTCCCATCGATTGGCCCGTCGCTGTTCCGCCCGGCAATGTCGACGACTGCGATAATGGAGCGGTCAGTCAAGAAGATGCTTTCTTCTCAGTCGTCATGTGTCTTCCCGATGAGCCCGACCCGTTCATCGCCTCGGCGCAATACCTGGCCACACTCGAGGCGCAAGGTTTCACCGAACGCCAACCAGGCGCGTTCATCACCAACCAAGAAACCTTCCTTGACGGCAACAGCATCGAGGTCTACTTCCAGCTGCTCGGCAACGAGGCCACCGTCGTCCTCATCAAACCTGCCAGCTAGCCAGGCGTCACGTTTGGCATTGACATAGCTTGCTCTGTTTTTGAGCCACCCTGCGGGTGGTAATGCCATCGACCCACAACACAACGGCGATACGTACTACGAGCAGCGGTGACGAGTGTTACTTGTTTCGCTCGCTTAGCAACGCACCGGCGAAGTCAGCCGATCCATGTCTCAGTCCATTCAGCGCCGCATTCGCGGCGCTGATCATTAAGGCTTACGACGCGAGCCTTTGCCCGCCGAGGCGCTGCCATCTTGGCTCGAAGTACTACAGACAGCCGGGGCGTGTCGGCGAGAGTTCTTCTGACCGACCAAGGGCAGCATCGAGATTTGGGACCAGCACCGGGTCAACGCTGCTGACATGGTCTGTCAGGACCGGTTCGGGCGCAAAAAACACAACCGGAACAGGTTCAGCGACAACCATCTCAGCGGCAACCAACTCAGCCACAACAGGCAGGGCTGGTGCCTCAACTACATCGATTATTGGGACTGTTGCCGCCGACGTGACTGCCGCCACCAAGTCAAGGGGCGCCTCAGCAGCGGGGCTTGGCTCAACGCCGCCGCAAAGGCTTCGGTGATTGGGATCGAGAGCTATGAAACCTGAGGCCTCGATTGCAGCGGCTTCCTGGGTGAAGACGACGGCCGCAACTTCGGCAGTGATTGGTTCACCTTCGGTTCCGAAATGAGCGGCGGCGGCTTCGAAGACGTGTGGAGTGAGCACAGCAATTGTGGGCGCAACGATCTCAACCGCGACCATCCGGGGGGCAGCGATTTGAGGAGCAATTACCTTTGGCACGCACAGCTCAGTTGGCACAGTGAGGTGCCCAGTTGCTGTAGCTGGGGCGGGCGCTGATACCGGTGCGTTAGGCATTCGGAGATCCGGCCCGAGGCGAACAGGAAGTTCCGAGAGTTCCGCAGGCTTGATTCGGGCAACCAGCCGGAGCCAGGATGTGCCTGCTGGTTCCAGGTCCAAGAACGGGCTGAGCGTCGGGCCAAGAGCAAGATACGAGTCGTATTCGACGGCAAGCAAGTCCAGGACGACCTGGTGGGCGCTGGACGCCAATTCGGCGATGTCAGGACGGGCCGCAATCACACGGTGATGTGTCGCAATGACCGAAGCGCTGCTGTCATCCTCAGCCAGATTCATGACCAAGCACTCATGTGGGGGCATTGACCGGGCGCTGGTCACCAGGATCCGGCCGTCGGCGAGTGACGAGATTAGCGAGACTGAACCCGATGCTCGACAGACCGATGCTGCAACGAGGCGAGATGGGTAGCGATAGATGTCGAAGACCCGTTCCTGGTCCAGATCATGGCCCCGAATCGTTGCAACCGGGACAAATTCGGGGAACCGTTCGATGGCCGGATGCGCTTGTTCTTCGCTCTGGAATTGAGACACGCGATAGGTAATCGGCTGGTCGACATAACGACGTATGGACACATAAGTAAGCGGGTTGTTGCCCATGGCGTGACCAATACGGGCACCGGCAACGAGTTGGGCAACAACGACAGACCAGAAAAGCGCAGTCAGCGGCCCTTGGTCGGTGCGCCACTGCATGAAAACGAACGCCAGCACAGCAGCAATGGCAAACGTTTCAGCTGTTTGTGTGGCTACCGACGCGATTATGCGGCGCCGCAACCACTTCACATGACGGTCCATTTACCCACCGTCGGACGCTGGCATCAAAAGTTGAGCCACTCAACCTAGTCATAGGTCAGTGGGGCTTCTGAGGACCCGTGGGTCAGGTGACGGGCAACACGATCTGGTTGGCTTGGGCGACAAGGGCTTGGGTTAACCCAGTCACGATGGCGTCTTCGACGGGCCCTTCAAAGAATTTTCCGGACCAACCCAAGTTCACATCGACAGAGCCATGGATCAGGCGTTCGCAGCAACCCTGGTCGAACGGCACCATCTCAATGCGGCCAAATGCCGACAGGAGATTGTCGTAGTGGTCAGGAACAATATCGAACGTCCCCGAACCATCTGCCTGCAGAGTGGTGACCTCGACGAATGTCATCTTGTCTGCGTCGATGAACTTGTCTGCAGGCGCTGGCAGACCGATCGACACTCGGTAGGCCGTCGCAATGGTCGTTGGTTCACCGCCGATAAACGACTGCACCACCGGATCACCAACAAAGGGAAGCCCAGCAAAGGACCGCCAGGTCTGTTCGCAACGAAATGCCTGGTGCACAACCTGGCTTGAGGCGTCGAACTGCTGGGTGACAAGGAACTTCTTCACGAGTGTTAGAACCGTTCCGACTTCACATACATCAGTGCGCCACCAGCGATGATTGACAACACCAAAACCGGCCAAAGAAGGCCATTTATCCAGCTGCCTAGAATGCCAAGCGGCAGCCATTTGATGATGCGAGTAACCACGAAGAGCCCTGCACCGAATCCAAAGAGTTTGGGGCCCATCGCTGTACTCGACCGCGAGAGACGTGACTTTTTCTGGGCAGGAACCTTGGCCATGACAGGTTTAACACTAGGTCATGGCCCTCTATTTCAACGGCGTGGGCTCGGCGATTGCCGTTCAGCGTCTTGCGACCCGGGCGACAAGCGCCGGGTTCACCAGATCGCCCAGCCGGGCGTAACTCACCACAGTCGATGTGCCGGGCGTGCCCCCACCCAAACTGTTGCGCCCGGTACCGAACTCTGCGCCCTCGGGCCGCAGCGTCAGCGAGTCGAACTGCGGCGACTGACTCAGCAACGTCTCGACCGTGTCATGGAGTATGTGTTGTTTCTCGAGCTCGGTGATCCATATGCGGGTGATCTCATTAATCCGGTTCATATCTAGGATCTCGTCTACCGGGATGAGCCGCGCTGCCACCAGATCGAGCACAGCGGACGCAGACCCATAGTTCGGGTATGGGCGGCAACACACATAGTCGTAGAAGTCGAACCGCACCGCGACCAGGTCTGCTGTAGCCAGAGTGACCTCATAGATGATGTCATAGCTGCTGTCGTTGTGTGGTTCCGAGAACTCGGTGACGTCCTGGATCCAGTCGTCGTCAAGCTCAGTCACGAAACGTGCCAGAGCGGCGTTCGCCGCGTCTGTGCCCGGCTCCTCCGACGCAAACACCGGCCAAATCAGTGAGCTAGTCACATAGGGCTCTTCGCTAACAAGAACTTGCTCGGTCACAGGAACCCAACTGACGAGAGGCTCTGGCTCGCCACCGTCGATGATCACATCGAGCATCGTCTTTTCGCTCCGTTGTTTATCGAACGTAATAATCACCTCGTAGAAGCCATCGGCTGGCAGGACCATTTCGGCGAGGCCGGACATGACCTGACCAGTCGCCATTGAAGTCACCAATATGTCCGCCGGAGCGGGCCCATTGATCAGAGCAAAGGTCAGCTGCTGGTTCCGCGCGGCCTCAAACCTAAACACGCCGTTGGTCTCGAATCCATAGATCACCACCATCGCCGAGCTCGTGCCCGACAAGAACGTGAGTTCAGGATCTTCGTCATAACTGTTGGAGGACAGCCAGGAGCGGGTCTGTCCACGATCGGCCATCGCAATCCAGTACTCCCCAAGTGCCAACGTGTTCTGGGTGATCTGATTCGGGCAACACGCACCCAAGGTCGTCGAGAAGGACCATACCGAGGTGGTGCCATCGGCAATCTGTACATCGAAGATGCCGCCTTCGGCCCGGTCACCAAAGGGCACAACACCAGCTACTTCAACAGCGCCATCAACCAAACGGAAGGCCCAAACGCGGTCTAAGTAGCTCGAACCTCCACCGTTCCACGAGGTTGCAACGATGGCTTCCTCGGCGCCGTCGCCGTTCAGATCACCGAAGTCCACGTCGGTAATACCGAACCAGAAGTACTCGGGGTCGCTGAACTTGCCGTTCTCGAACGAACCATCGGACACCGTGACCAATGGTGAGCCAAAGCCAAGACCGAGGTGATAGGTGAAACCGTTCATAAAGTCGACCTCACGAATCGACCGGTACATCTGGTCATGCCGCCCAGCCCCACTATTTCTCTGTGACGCCACTTCGTCACCCACTGAAGTGGCAACGTCCTCTGCCGTGACGGTGTCTCTAGAGTCACTGATCGTGGCCGCGGGAGCAGGTGTTGGCTCGATCGTGGCAGGCGCCGGGTCCGCGACGATCGCAACATCATTGCTGCATCCGATGCTCACCAGTGCAGTTACGCCAGCGGCGAGGGCTAGCAAGAGACGGCGAGATGCATTCATGGCGCCATTCTGCTTCGTCAGCCTGTCACTGTCGTTAGGGGTCGCTCCCCTATACCCACGAAGCCGAGCTACTACGATCCAACGAGATGACAACGTTGTGGCTGGATTTTGCGGGGTTCGGTTACTCGGCAACAGAAGCATTGAGTTTTGGCCGTAACGCAGAACTAGCGCTCGACGAAGACAACCAGTTCATGCATCGCATCACTGGCGAGTTCCGTTGGAACGGCCTGGTGTGGTGGTTGCACAACGTTGGCACCTCGACCCAACTGCTCATCTTCGGCACCAACGGAGCGCGCATCGAGTTGCCACCTGGTACCGAGGGTGCGCTGCCCATGCCTGCGGGGTCGGTCTCATTTGTTGCTGGCCCCACCCCGTACCAGCTGCTGTACCGCGCCGACGAACCCGTCTTGTCAACCCGTACACCCGATGCGCCCGGTGATGCAACCGTCGAGTTCGGCACGGCGCTAACCGACCGCGAGACCATCTATCTGACGACCTTTGCGCTAAGCCGGTTGCGCGGTTCGTCGATAACCCTGCTGAGCTACGCCGACGTCGCCCAGATCTGGAACGTTTCGGAGAAGACGGTCGACAACACACTGCAGCGAGTCAGGGGCCGCATGAAACAAGCTGGTGTGCGAAACACCGAAACGCTCGAAGGCCTGATGAATCACCTGCTGGCCCATGGCCGCATCGGCCTGTCCACGCTGCACACCATCGAAGAGACTCACCCCAGCGTCCTGCCAGCCTGACGCCGACCTGAGCCAAACCAGTACTACCCCGGGACCACAGACCTAGCCAGCTCAGACAGCGTTTGCGCGAGGAACGAGCCAAACGACTACTAGCCGAGGTCGGGCCGGACCAGGATCTTCACGTGCTGCTCAGGATCCGCGAGGTCACGGAACGCCTGCGGAACGCCATCGATAGTGACATGGCCGGTGACAAGTTTCGAACCGTCGATGTGTCCATCAGCGAGGTTGTGCAGCGATTGAGAAAACTCTTCCGCGGACCAGCCGAGTACGAACCGCAACGATAGGTGTTTGTAGATGCCGATCGAAGGACGGAAGTTATCGGGCGGAATACACACGCCAGCGATCAGGATCTCGCTGCGCGACGGCGCCTGCGCCATGAGCTGATCAATCATGCCCGGCACACCCACGGCATCGAACATGACCGGCGGCGTGATGCCATCACTAGCGGCCCGCCAGGCATCGATGATCGAGTCAGTTGCCGGATCCACGACCTGGTGTGCACCCATTTGCGTGGCGACATCGCGCCGGGTGGGCGAGAAGTCAGCGGCGATGATGGCCTCAATACCGGCAGATGCCAGCGCTGCGATGATCGCAAGGCCAACCGGCCCGGCGCCAACAACTAACGCGACTCGGTCGGGTGTGATCGAGGACTCATTCACTGCGTGAAGACCGACCGCCATTGGTTCGGTTAGGGCTGCCAACTCAGGGTCCAACCCGTTTGGGATCGGCAACAACGCTTCGGGGCTCAGCAACATCTGGGAGCTGTAACCACCGGGAAACCGGTTGTTGTAGCCAGGCACAACTCGGCCATCAGGTGTCTCGAGCAAGGGCATGGCAGCGAACTCGTCGCCCTCTGCGATGCCCGTCACCCCAGCACCCAATCCAATGACTCGACAGGACAGCTCGTGGCCCATAACAATGTCCTGGTCGGGGTCAAAGCCCGCAGTGAACGTCGTCACCCCCGCGGCGACGGCGGCAGCAACAAGATCGTGAGCATGATCGACCGTGTGGAGATCGGACCCACATATGCCGCAAGCGATCGGTTCAACCAGCACCTGGCCTGCGCCTGGGGTGAGATCATCCAGATCCTCAACCACCATCTGTCCAGCGCGAAGAATTGCAGCTCTCATGGCTCCACTCTGTCAGGTAGGCCGAGTGGTCAGTTTGCCGGAACTCGCACCAGTGACTCGTCGAGCGGATCAAGGAGGTCGGCCACCTGCCTCGATGCGGTGACTACGCCATCGAGTGTCAGCGCCTCGTTGTTGGCGGTAATGTCCTGGCCCGAGTACAGATAGTTCACAAGGAGCCCGTGCGACTCGGCCATTCCCTTTACCGATGTATCGCCCCTCCAGTTGATCTGCTCGACGCACGCGCCGTTGCGTAGATGGAAACGAGCAACCGAGTCTTGGGGCAAACTGCGGCGGCGCACTGTGAGCAGATACGTGGCGCACGATTGCACCATCGAAGCATCGTCTGTCGTGTCGATGTTTGGGCGATTCTCTGCGAGCCAAATAGCAAATCCAGGTATGGGTGACAGGGTAGAAAATGTCGTGAGCGTCGGCTGTTCGCCAGCCAGCCGTTCGGTCACCTGCTTGATCAAGAAGCTGCCAAACGAGATCCCCCGCAGGCCAGTTTGACAGTTTGTGATCGAGTAGAAGATGGCCGTGTCAGCATCACTAGCGCCTTCGGCTTCAGGAGCCAGGGTTGGAGCATCGATGACATCTTGAATGGAGGTTGCCAGTCCCTTGGTGAGCGCGACTTCAACGAAGATGATCGGCTCGTCGGGCAGCGCCGGATGGAAGAAGCCAAATGATCGACGGTCAGGCGCCAACCTGCGTCGCAGGTCGGTCCAACCACGGATCTCATGGACGGCCTCGTACTTGATCAGGCTCTCAAGGATGTGTGCTGGAGTTTCCCATGTGAGCTGTTCAAGACGAAGAAAGCCACGATTGAACCAGGAACCAAGCAGGTGCTTCAGGTCTTTCTCGACCGGCTCAAGCTCGGGAACATCGCGACGATGAGCGAGCAAGACAGTGCGCATATCGAGCAGCGCTGTAATACCACCCGGTGCAGTATTGATGGCACGGAACAGTTCCAGTCGGCGAGAGTCAGCGGCCTCGGCCAGCGTTACTAGCGTCTGCTCGGTTGGCTCAGTCTGGTAGTTCGCAATCGCCGAATCGACCGCACTGCGGTCAGCCCCGAACTCATCGAGAAGGAGACGAAAGAAGCCGATCTTCTGATTATTGGTCAACGATTGATAACGCCGCACGAGTAATTCGGCGAGCGCTCGGCCGGCAGTGTCGCCCCGAAGCCGTAACAGCGCACGCGCCGTGCTCGCAGTTACTGCGCCAATCTCAACGGCTTCGGTCACCTAGTCAGGCTAGGACCCATCTCAGCAACGGCGTTTCTCTGCCGAAAGTGAGCGGGGGGTAGTCCGCGTTGCTTCGCTGCGACTATCTGAGCTTGACAGGTCTACGATCCCGGCAAGATGTCTGACGAACATCGGCCTGAGCCGAACAGGAAACCTAGTGGGTGGAGACCTTGCCGCTGACGTTTGAGTGCAGTCGTTCTGCATGGCGGTTCAACCCGATGAGTTCACATTCAATGCCTCGTTCGGCGAACTTGGCAACGACGGCATCGAGAGCCGCCACCGCGCTGGTGTCCCAGATACGAGCATTACTGAGATCAATCTCGACACGTTCCATCTTCACGGCGTCGTAGTCGAAGGAATGCACCAGGTCATTGGTCGAGGCAAAGAACAGTTCGCCACGCACGTCGTACAGGCGCTCGTGGTTCTCGGGGTCGACAACGCTGGTGACTCGAACAACGTGCGATACGTGGCGTACGAAGAAGATCGCTGACAACAAGATGCCGGCGCCTACGCCCCAGGCCAGGTTGTGGGTGACCACAACGACCAGCACGGTGGCAACCATCACTGCGGTCTCGGTGCGAGGCATGGACTTCAGCGCGTCGGGTCCGATGCTGCGCCAATTGAATGTTCCGACCGAAACCATGATCATGACAGCAACGAGTGCTGCCATTGGGATGACAGCAACGACATCACCGAGTACCAGGATCAGGATCAGCAGGAAGACACCCGAAGCAAGTGTGGACAGTCGAGTGCGTCCACCGGTCGCATGGTTGATCATGGACTGGCCGATCATGGCGCAGCCAGCCATGCCACCAAGGAAGCCGGTGGCGACGTTGGCGATGCCCTGGCCTCGCGCCTCCATGTTCTTGTCTGAATCAGTATCGGTCATGTCGTCGAGCATCTGGGCGGTTAGCAGCGACTCGAGCAGTCCGACCAGTGCCAGCGTCAGTGCGTAAGGGAAAATGATCTGCAGCGTCTCGAAGTTGAACGGCACCTCGGGCAGTGCAACCCATGGCAGCGCACTCGGCAACTCGCCCATGTCGCCAACGGTGGGAAGGTCGAGGTCCAGAGTGAACGCCACAATGGTCAAACCGGCGATCGCTACGAGCGGTGAAGGGACGATCTTCGTAATACGAGGCAGCAAGTAGATGACGGCCAAACCAGCACAGATGAAGAGCAGGTTGAGCAGACGCCTGCCACTGTTGCCGTCGTCGTTCGAAAAGAAGTTCAACATCTCGGTCAGAAAGAACTGGTCAGTCTCGTTGTCGTCGCTCAGCAAGATGTGCGGAACCTGAGCGAGGAAAATCAGGATCGCCAATGCGTTGACGAAGCCGAGCATGACTGTGCGTGGCACGAAGCGCATTAATGAACCAACACGCAATGCACCGAACAACATCTGAATGACCCCGGCCAGGATCGTGGCTGCGAACAAGTGGCCCAGGCCGTAGTCGGCAACCAGTTTGACAATGACCAACGCCATGGCGCCCGTGGCGGCCGAGATCATGCCAGGGCGCCCGCCGGCGATGGAGATGATGATCGCGATGGAGAACGATGCGTAGAGGCCGACCTTGGGGTCAACACCAGCGATAATCGAGAACGAGATGGCTTCGGGGATCAGCGCGAGGGCTACGACGAGCCCAGACATCAGGTTGACTTTGGGGTCCGAGAACCAGTGGGAGCGGCCGAGCTCACCTGGGCGCGCAGCAGGCGCAGCGGTTTTTGAGGACATGAGAGCCTTCGAAGATGGGGGTGCGCGGCTGTGGCGGCGCGCAGCGCCAGATTGTACGAGCAAATTCGGGTGAGGCCGATGTCCCTCTTGTCACAGGTTCGCGACCCATTTGAAACTCGCTCGCCCAAAGAAGCGCACAGTAAGGCTGCGTCGATCGGCCTTTTTCTGTCGGCGGCCGCACGACTACGTTGAGGAGATGTCGAAAATTTCACTCATCGCAAAGCTCCCCTGTGCCGAAGGCCAGAACGAAGGATTCGAGGCCGCGCTGGCCGACATGATCACCGCTAGCAACGAGGAAGCCGGGCTTGAGATCTACTCGGCTCACAAGGGCGCCGATAACAACTACTGGTTCTTCGAGCTCTATACCGACCAGGCTGCAGTCGATGTGCACGGCAAGGGTGACGGCATGAAAACCGCCATGCGCGCCATCGGTGCCTTCATGGCCGGCGCTCCCGAAGTCCACAAGCTCGACCCTGTCGTCGCCAAAGGTATGGACCTTTAACTCGGACCAGGCGAAACGTGGACTACTAAAGGCCGACCAGCCTTGAGGGACCGCAGACGTGAGAGCTCTAGAGCAGCGTTTCGGCGAGGTACGAGCTGAAAGGCGGACTACTAAAGGCCGACCAGCCTTGAGGGACCGCAGACGTGAGAGCTCTAGAGCAGCGTTTCGGCGAGGTACGAGCTGAAAGGCGGACTAC
>MEHZ011475687.1_pt1 | contig 16593 bp, 20 predicted proteins | sample 897221 | NCBI WGS metagenome assembly MEHZ01 (sample SAMN05514161, study PRJNA337945) | marine metagenome | isolation source: marine surface water | place: Arctic Ocean | collected 2007-12-13
TGTCTTTGCGGCTGCTTTGGGCCGTGTTCAACCCGCGTCAACGGGGTCTGAACCGCTTTTACCCGGATTTTGACGGCCTTCGCTTCGACAATGCTTATAACCATCCATCGGTGAGCAAGGCACTGATACTCGCCATTGTGGCAGCTGTATCGGTGAGGAAATTGTGCGACCCGGCGCGGTGGACCCGACGAAGAAGAAGGGCCGTGCGGCTAATCCGAGCAAGGGGATCCGCATCACCGGCGATATGCTCGGCAATGACAGCGGAGCGGCGGAAATAGTTTTTGTATGGAACCGCGGCCCGCATCCCGTCACGCTGCGAAACAATAACCTGACCGGAGCCGGCACGGCCTATTTCGTCGGACCGAAGCCGGAAGAAGAACACAAGAAGCCCAAATAGCCCGGCCATTGACCGGATGTCCGCTCCGGTTCTAACCTTTGCTGAGAACAATGGAGGAAAAGCCATGAATGTCGTTGCCATGCTGTCCGCGAAGGTGCCGTCGATGCGTGATCGCGTGTCGCAGGCCGAATGGGATACACGGGTCGAACTTGCCGCCCTGTACCGGGTTGCCGCCTGTATGGGGCTCGAAGATCTGACGGCGAACCACTTCTCCGCCCGCGTACCGGACGCGCCCAACCATTTCCTCATCAAACCTACGGCCCTGCTGTTTTCCGAGGTTACGGCATCCAACTTGTGCTGCTACGACGAAAACCGCGAACTGGTCTATGAGACCGAGCATACGTCGAGCCCGGCGGGACCGCGTATCCATGGATCGGTCCTCGACGCGCGGCCGGACGTGAATGCCACGATCCACCTGCACACGACGGCGGGTGCCGCGGTATCCGCGATGGATTGCGGGCTGAAATTCATTTCACAGGCATCCATGCGCTTTGCCGGACAGGTGGCCTATCACCGCTATGAAGGCCTGGTGCACAAGGACGACGAAGGACCGCGACTGATTGCCGATCTCGGTGACAATCACGTTCTGTTTCTCGAAAATCATGGCACATTGATCACGGGCCGGTCGGTCGCGGAATGTTTCCTGCTCCATCATTATCTGGAACGTGCCTGCGAAATCCAGATCGCGGCGATGTCGTCGGGTGCGGCGCTAAAAGAGCCGCCGATGGAAGAATGCCTCAATATAGCGCAGGGCTGGGCTGAGAACCGCCCGCCGCCAGCAGACGAACTGGTCGGCGACCGGGACTTTCAGGCGATGGTCCGTAAAGTCGATGCGATAGACCCGGGTTTCCGCGAATAAGGCCTGACTGTCTATCTGGCGGTTCAGGAATCAGGATCGATGCCCTGTTCCTTCAGCATCTTCGCGCGTTCTGCCGCCTGGGCGGAGGTCAGGCCCCAGGTTGGCGGGATTTTGAGATACTCTTCTTCTTCCGCCGTGTTCTCTCTTCCCATGACCTTGTTGCGATGGGGGAACCGGCCGAACCGGGCCACGGCATCATGATGGCCCTGTGCTGCGCTCATCGAGCGTTTGTCGTTCAGGGTGGCATATAGCTTAACGCTAAGCCTCTGGTCCGCGAGGATTTCGCTGTGTTCAAGTGGCAGGAATGTAAAGTTTTTAGGGCGATTGCTAAAATTCAGATGGTACCCGCGGTCGACGGCGAATTTCGTGACGTCACGTGCTTTCGGGTCTGTGTGAAAGGCCTTGGCTGCCCCCCGGTAAATATTCCTCGGAATCTGGTCGAGCATCAGGATCAGCGTCAGGCAGTTTTTCGGATCATTCACAAAGTGATCGAATTCGCCGGCGGCCGCCTGTTCGTGCAAACCGGTGTAATTATCGATCAGATGGGCATCGAATTCCGGTGTGGATTTGAACCAGACTTCGCGGCGCTCAATTTCGGCTGTCATGTCGGTTGTGCCAAACCAGAAGGTCAGGATGTCTTTCGCGATGGGATCCATAGGAGGCTTTCTGCGGGTGGAGACGTGAACTAGTCGAATATTTTGATGCCAAGCGGCCCGGATTTTCCGCCATTGGTGGGCGACGTATCTGCCGGACAGGCGGATACGGCTGCCAGGATATCCATGTCTGCGCGAATATCGATGTAATCGTCGGGCCCGACATCGGTCGGCAGAATCGTAAAGCCGCCGTCTTCATGCAAGTCGACCTTCATGAAGACGTTGAAAATGTCGAACACGTCATCGCCGGTCAGCCCATAGGGGGCAAGGGCTTCGGTAAGATTTTCCTGGCATGAGCGGTGACCGGCCTCAATGCCGTCACGCAGCTGATACAACCGGGTCGAGCAGCGCCCGCCCATATTACCCCAGTGATTGCCGCAGGTGTCGTCGACAACGGTCATCATCACGTTCTCGCGCGGAGGCTTGGAATAGAAATGCTTGAAGCTCTTGGAAGTTCCCGTGCCGCAGATCACATTGATCGCCCAGGACTGGCCGACGTGAAACATCTCACGGTAGTCATGGGCATTGTAGAACACGCAATCGCCGACCTGCTTGCCGTCAATCTGGTGAATACGAAAGGTCTGGCCTTTCCTGACTTCGAAGGCTCGGCCAAAGGTCGCGGGAATGACGAATTCTTTCGAGAGCGTGCCCGGCAATGTCATGCTTTCCGGTCGCTCTGCGTCCAGTCGTGATCTGCAATGTCGAATACAAGCCCGTTGGGGTCCTTGTATTTGGTTTCGGCATCGACGCCGGGGATGTCGTCGGGCAGTTCCATGAAGAATTCCCCGCCGAGTTCGACGGCTTTCTCGCCGGAAGCGACCTTGTCGTCGACCACAAACCCGATGTGGTGCAGCCCCGCCCAGTCCGGGCCGTTCTTGCCACCCTTCGTACCTTCGGGGAAATGCAGCAGCGTCAGGTTCATCGTGCCGTCCGACAACATGACGGCGTTGCCGTATTCGCTTTCAACGTCGCACACCCGGTCCAGCTCGAAGAGTCTTTCGTAATAGGCGGCGGATTCCTGAAGGTTCGGCACCTGCATGGCTATATGTCGCAGCTTGGCCATTGCCAAAAATCCTATTTTTCAATGTTTGGTTCTGGCATTGTGCTGTGATCTGCCTAAGCTGTCCATATGCGTATTACAGACATTCGTGAGAAAGCCGTTTCGCTCGCAGACCCCATGTCGAACGCCGGTATCAGCTATCTGCAGATGACCGCGTCGGCTGTCGCGATCGATATCGATGCCGGGGAAAAGGGGACGATAACCGGGTATGGGTTTTCGTCCGTCGGCCGCTATGCGCAAAGCGGCCTGATTGAAGAGCGGTTTGCCCCCAGGCTGCGCGTAGTGGAGGACATGACGGGCGCCGATGGCGGGCTCGATCCCGTGCGGGGCTGGGCCGCGATGATGGCCAATGAAAAACCTGGCGGCGATGGCGACCGGGCCGGTGCCGTGGGCGTTCTAGACATGTCGTTGTGGGATGCTGCGGCGAAGATCGAAGGTGTCCCGCTTTGGCGGTTGTTATCGGAACGCTACAACGAGGATAAAGCGCATGACCGGGTGCCGGTCTATGCGACGGGCGGCCACTATTATCCTGACGGCGACCTGACGGCCCTGACCGATGAGATCAAAGGTTATCTCGATCAGGGCTACGAGACGATCAAGATCAAGTGCGGTCAGTATGGGCTCGACGATGACTGCGCACGCATCGAGGCGGTGCTGGCGCTGCTCGACAATAACGGCGCGCGTCTTGCCGTTGACGTCAACTGCATGTGTTCGACATCGGACGAGACCCAGGCCATGGCGGATGCCTACGCGCCATATGGCTTGGCCTGGATCGAAGAGCCCGGACATCCCCACGATTTCGAACTTCTGACAGGGCTGACCGCCTATTACGACGGTGCAATTGCGACCGGCGAGAACCTGTTCTCGATGTCGGAAACATATAACCTGATGCGCTATGGGGGTCTTCGCGCAGATAAAGACCTGATCCAGGTCGACCCGGCGCTGTCTTACGGGGTTGTCGAATACGCAAACATCGTGCGACTTGCCGAAGCGGGCGACTGGCCGCGGTCGCAGATGGTGCCGCATGCCGGCCACCTTTTGGCTTTCCATACGGTCGCAGGGCTCCAGCTCGGCGCGCATGAGATAGCCGCCCGGCCGGACTTTCTGCTCGGTGGCCTGCAGGCGGGGGTAGAGATATCCGGCGGTGCGGCGACTTTGCCCGAAACCCCCGGCATCGGGTTCGAGACACATGAACAATTATGGGCCGTGCTCGCGGACCTCTGACGAAAACAGGGACTTCAGATATGACAATCACCGCGAAGGCCATCCGAATTCATGAAACCGGCGGACCGGAGGTCATGAAATGGGAAGACGTTCGGGTCGGCGATCCGGGTCCGGGGCAGGTACGCCTCAACCACACGGTTGCCGGTCTCAATTTTATCGACATTAATCATCGTATGGGAACGTATCCGCTGTCCAGTCTGCCTGCCGTGATTGGCATGGAGGCGGCAGGTGTGATCGAAGTGGTCGGCGATGGGGTGTCGGACTTCAAACCGGGTGACAGGGTCTCCCACTGCATGTCCGTCGGCGCCTATACGGAGAAGATGGTCATCGCGGCGGATCGCCTGATCCGGCTCGCGGATCACACGCCTGATGAAATTGCCGCCGCGGCCTCGCTTCAGGGGCTGACTGCGCATTACCTGCTCCATGAGTCCTGGAAGCTGGAGGCAGGACAAACGGTTCTTGTGCAGGCCGCCGCGGGCGGTGTCGGGCTGCTGTTGTGTCAATGGGCAAAGCACAAGGGGGCGACGGTTATAGGCACCGTGGGCAATGATGAAAAAGCGGCCTATGCCGCGGCCCACGGATGCGATCATCCGATTGTTTATACGCGGGACGATTTCGCGGAGGGCGTTCGCGAGATCACCGGCGGGAAGGGGGTCGATGTCGTCTATGACGCGATCGGCAAGGATACTTTCGAAAAAGGTCTCGGGTGCATTGCAGAACGTGGACGCATGGTGAGTTATGGTGTTGCCTCAGGGCCCATTGCGCCCGTGGATCTGCGTGTGTTGCGCCCTCTGTCGGGCTCTGTTGCGTGTGGCGGCCTCGGAAATTTTATCAAAGAACCGGCCGAACGGGCGCGGAACGCCGATGAGCTGTTCGGGCTTATCGCCGAAGGTGTCCTGAAAGTTGAAATTAACCAGCGTTACGCCCTTGAAGACGTGGCCACAGCCCACGCCGACCTGGCCGGAAGGCGGACGACAGGGTCATCTGTGTTAATGATTTAGCCTTTCTTGATCAGAAAATCTATCTGTAACAGAGGGTTAGTCTCCTCAAGAAAAAAGGTGTCTGAAGCGTTGGGGTTTCCAGGCTTCGCGTCACAGAGCCTATCTGGGCATTCAGGACGCGAATGCTGTTCTGATACAGCACGTCGTCAATTATGCTGATTCCAATACCGGCTAACGCCGCCGCCATGACGGCGACGCCGGTAATTGAGACCAGCAAAAATTCACTCAGAAGCCGCATTTAGCGGGCGCCCCTCGGATTGGATCCTGCCAGCGGGCTTCCTGCGGACGCAGCCCATTCTCGGAAAGACAACTCAGTACATACCACTAGCCAAACAGGGCGCTGAATTCACTGAGTTTCTTGTCATCCGGGAGGAAATGCGCGGGGGACGGCGATCTAGAAACTACCGGGGTCGTCCACTTTTCTGTCGTCCGGTCCCGCGCTGCCCGGCGGTTCCTGTCTGGCATCGAAGTTGAGTTCCACCAGTACGCCGTTCGGATCGTGGACGAAAAGCTGCCAAAGATGGAATGACGGAATGTCCATTTGCCGCCAGTCGAGGTTCTTTTCTCCAAACAGATCGCGCATTTCGTCGAAGCCGCTTGCCGACAGTGCTACGTGATCGATCGCCGCGGATCCAAGGTCGTGACCACCGGCCTTGTTCTTTGCCGCGTCTCCGCCATACAGGTGGATCATCGTTTCGCCGAACTGCAGCCAGGCGCCGGGAAAATTGAAGTCCGGGCGGTCGACCGAATGGGATCCGATAACGCCGTTCCAGAAATCGACGGTTGCATCGACATCCTCTGTCTTGATGGCAAGATGATGAAGATCAGTTGCAGGCATATCGTTTCCTTATCCGGGCTGCTGGCGCATAAATTCGCGCCAGGCGGTGTATTGCGCGCGGAGCGGTAACTCACTGGTACCGACCTCGCCGATCTCGCCGCCATCGTCATGCGCCTGATCGTGTCCGAGCCCACGGGACATATTGACCCATTCGGTATCGGATTCGTCCATCGCCGTCTGCATGTTGTTGAACATCGCGATGTCGTCGGTCGTGATTTGTGATGCCGGCGAATTGAGCGCGCTGAGAAACTGGATACTGCGCTGGTACATTTTTTCGGGGGCGTCCTTCAGCCTGAAGCAGGCCGAATGCACGATGGTACAATCCACGCTGACGGGCTGAAGGACCCGCATCTGCTGATGCTTCGGGTTCAGAATCAGGTTTGGATAGATCAGGTGATTGAACGTATCCCACCCCATGATATCTTCGGCGCGGTTTTTGCCATAACTTTCGATCATCGCCGTGCGGTATGCGGCTACAACGGGGTCTTCATTCGTGGCCTGCGTGATCGGGCCTTCCTTGTAGAAGCCGCCCATATAGGAATGGCCGCCGGCAAAACCGTGAATTTCGACCTGGTCCATCGCCGAGAGGGGCAGACCGTTGCCCTTGAACATCTGCAGCGCGTGATCTTCTGCGCCGTCTTCCAGCTCATCGGCTACTGCCTGCGCGCTGTCGACCGAAGATGCATGGACGATAGACGCATGCATCAGATCATTGGCGTTTTCCATATGAAGTTTCCAGTTCCCCATATAACGCTGGCGGAACCCGCCGCCGGCGATGTCGATTTCCCCTCCCGGTGCCCGGTCGACAGTGTTGTCGATCGCGCGCGTCATTGGGCCAAGGTATTCCGTCAGCGACGGGCCATCCGGCGTGTCGCTCGCGAATACAAAACCGCGATAGCTCTGGATTCGCGCAACCTGGGCAAGCGCCAGGGCAGGGTCTTTCGGGTCAAGTTTGCCGTTATATCCCTTGCCGTGGGGGACACCGATCAGCGATCCATCGGTCGCAAACGCCCAGCCATGATACGGGCAGACAAAGCGTTTTTTCGATCCCTGCCTTGCGGCGCAGACCTTCATGCCACGATGGGTGCAACGATTGGCAAAGGCGTAAATCTCGCCGTCTTTATGACGGGAAACGATAACCGAACGGTCGCCGATATGGGCGGTCACGAAATCGCCTGGCGCCGATACCTGGCTTTCATGGGCAACATAGACCCAAGCTCGGCGGAAAATCCGCTCCATCTCGGCGGAAAAAACATCTGCGTCGGTGTAGACGCGGCGATGCACCCGGCCTTCGGGTGCGAGATCGGAAAGGGTGTCAGTCATGTCCGGATAAAAGCATCCTTCGGCGCGGGCGTAAACGGCGATTGCACGTTGTGCCAAAATCCTTGCGCCCGGCTCGATCGTGCTATCCTGACAGGCCAAGGAGGTGCCAGTCATGTCCATTGATAACGAAGACGGCCTGAGCCCCACGCAATCGAAGGTCGTTGACCTGAAAGGCCTGCCGGCGATAGACCAACATATCGCCAGGTTTATCTCACTGTCGCCATTCCTGGTTGTCGGATCCAGCGACCCAGAGAAGGGGACAGACGTCAGCCCCCGGGGCGATGCATCGGGTTTTGTGCAGGTTGTCGATGCGAACACGGTCATGATCCCCGACCGGCCCGGCAATAACCGGCTGGATACCCTGTCGAACACCATTGCCAATCCGGAAGTCGGGCCAGTGTTCTTTATTCCCGGTGTCGAAGTAACCGCGCGGGTGAACGGGCGGGCGAAGATCATCGCGGACGAGGCGAAACTCGCCGACTTCGCGGTAAGCGGCAATCGGCCGCGTGCCGCCATCGTTGTCGATGCGCGGGAGGCCTATCTGCATTGCGCCAAGGCGTTAAAGCGCTCGAAACTGTGGGAAGATGATTACAGGATCGAACGTGGCGAGCTTCCGACCCTCGGTAAAATGGTGTCAGATCAGGTCAACGGCGAGATCAGCGTTGAGGATGCCGAGCCCGTTGTGGAGACCAGCTATCGCGACCGGATGTGGTGATGGCGTCTGGCGGACCAGATAGGCCGGATTGGCAAGACGGGAATAAAGGCTTCCACTGCCGCCTCAACATTTTCAAGTCGTGTGTGACGACTGATTTCATCTCCGCGTTTGAGATAGCGGCGAATTCTGATGAACAGATGATCTTTTCGCCCAGGCTCCCGGCCACACTCTCGAGCCGTGCACATAGGTTGACTGCGGGGCCGATCACGGTGAAGTCGAGGCGGTCATGCGCGCCTACATTGCCGTACATCGCGTCTCCCACATGCAGGGCGATGCTGAAATTCAGCGGATCTTTTTCTTCGCGTCGGCGCCGCCGGTTGAGAATATACATGTTGGCGACTGTAAGTTCCGCGGCGCTTAGCGCGCGTTCGCATATCTCGGCAATTTCCGCCTCGCCCTCGATCCAAAAAATTCCTAGAACCGCATCGCCGATGAACTTCAGAACCTCGCCGCCGCTGGCATGAATCGGTCCCGTCACGGGTTCGAAATAGTTATTAAGGACTGCGATCAGGTCGTTCAGCGGATTGCGATCCGACAGTGAGCTGAACCCACGCAGGTCACACATCCACAGCACGGAATGAATCGTTTGCCCGTCGCCGCGTCTGATATTGCCTGCGTAAACCCGGCGTCCAGCTTCGCGACCGAGATACAAATCGAGCACGCTGTTGGTCATCTCGGCACGCGACTGGAGCTCGGCAACGACGCCGATCACCGGACGAAGAGAGAGCAGGCGGTCGATTTCGCTGTCCGTGCAGCCGCCAATGCGGTCCGTGGTCCAGCATGAACGTTACACATTGCCGTCGCTCCGCGGCAGACCGATTGCGATATAGTCCGTTGATCCCGCATCGTGCTGTTCTTCCAGCACCGGATATGTAATCTGGGCGCCAGGTCCGTTTAGTCGATGGCGGACGAACGGTTCACCTTCGTTTATTGGACGGAAAGGGCTTTCAAGATACTGGTCCGTCGTCTCGATGCCGTGGTGAATCTTTGGCTCTGTGACGTAGCGGCCGCCGCGTTCCCACGTATACGTCTTGGCCATCAGTCCAGGATGAAGAACGCCGACACCGAGGACAGCGCGGTGCAGCTGTAACCCTTCGGCGTTCAGGCGATCTTTCAACCCTTGGAGCACGTGACGGCATGACGGCAGGGCAGGGGCTTCTGTGAGCAGCCAATCGACGATGGGATCCGTGATTATTTCACTGGCGTAAGTGACGCGGCGTCGCGGATCAATGGAAATACCATCGTGAAAGACTTATCCTGCACCCATGACGCAAAAGCCCGAGTTCAAAACCTTTGACGATTTCTGGCCGCATTACCTGTCAGAACATGCGGATCCGAATACGCGCCTGATGTATGTTCTGGGCACTGCTTTGGCAATGGCATTTGTCGTTCTGCTGACGTGGTTCGGCGATTTGGGGTTTCTGGCTGCCGCGGTAATCGCGGGTTATGGCATGGCCTGGCTGTCACATCTGCTGATCGAGCGGAACCGTCCCGCCACATTTCGCTACCCGATATGGTCGCTGATGGGCGATTTCCGGATGTTCTCGTTGGCCTGTACCGGCTGGCTGGACGCCGAAGTAAAACGCCACGCCGGAAAGAATAACCTTTGAATCTTCGGCTGCTCGTCGCCGGACTAAGCGGTCGCTGGGCACTGCTCTCATCCCGTGTGCGTGCCATCTTGTTCGTCTCCGCCGGCGCGTTGCTGCTGACGGTGATGGCTGTCTTCGTCAAAATACTGGGCGAGCGTTTGCATCCGGCCCAGTTGATGTTCAGCCGTGCCATGATTGGGTTTCTGATCTTCGCGCCGTGGCTGCTGCTCCGCGACGGGCTGGACGTTATCCGCACCAACCGGCCGGGTATGCATCTGATGCGCGGGTTCTGGGGTTCGTGCGGCAATTATTGTTTCTTTTTCGCGATCACGCATCTGGTTCTGGCGGATGCGATGGCCCTGCAGTTTTCCCGTCCGCTCTTTATGATCGTTCTTGCCTTTCTGTTTCTGGGAGAGGTCGCCGGAGCCCGCCGGATCGGAGTCACGCTTGCTGGGTTTGCCGGCATCCTGATTATGTTGAGGCCGTTCGGTGGTGGCTTCGATCCCGATGGCATTGTTGCGGTGGCGGGTGCGTTGTTCGGCGGGCTGGTGGTGATCTCCATCAAGAAGCTGGCAAGCACCGAGCCGACCCGGCGGATTATCTTCTACTATGCGTTCTATACGGCGTTGTTCTCGGCGATTCCCGCTGCCTGGTTCTGGATCGATCCGACCTGGGCCGAAGTACCGGTTCTGCTGTTGATCGGCTTCCTCGGTATCATCGGCCAGTCCTGCATCACGCATGGCTTCACACTGGGTGAGGCCACCGTGACGGTGCCGTTCGACTATATGCGGATCGTGTATTCGGGCATTTTCGGGCTGCTGCTATTCGCCGAAATGCCGACCTGGTGGAGTGTCGCCGGGGCCACGCTGATTGTGGGCAGTAATTTGTATCTGATGCGGCGCGGCTAGAAGCGCGGCCAGATCGGCATCACGACATCAGGGCGTCACGACATCACCAGACCGCCATCGACATAGAGGGTCTGGCCGGTCATGAACCCGCTCCAGGGTGAGGCGAGAAACAGAACCGGGCCGGTGACGTCTTCCGGCGTTGCTATCCGGCCGAGTGGCGTCTGTGCCGTGATTATGTCCTTCACGTCTTCCTTTGTATTCCGGGTGCCCTCGGTCGGATAGACAAGACCGGGGGCGACGCAGTTCACGCGGATGCCGAGCGGACCGGTCTCGACGGCAAGGTTCCGGCTGAAGCCGATTAACGCGGCCTTGGCGGTGGTGTAGTCGTGATAGGGGATGGTCGGGCGCGCGACCAGGTCGGTCGCCACGTTGACGATGGCACCCTGGGCGCGGCGGCGCATATCGGGCAGGATGGCTTTGCAAAGCCCGTGGGTCGATAGAAGGGCCCCGTCTATTTGTGTCTGGTAGTGCGACCAGTCGAGCTCCCAGAACATCTTTCGGTTCTCCGGGTCGAACACGTATGGCCGGAACGCATTGTTCACAAGAACATCGATCTTACCGAATGTCTCCAGCACGTTTTCGACAAGCGGTGGAATAGCGTCGCTGTCGGTCACGTCTGTCTGGAAAGCCGATGCGTCTCCGCCGGACTGTCGGCACTCCGCGACGACCGTTTCAGCGGCTTCTGAATTTTGCAAATAGTTTACGGCCACCGAAGCGCCTTCGGCAGCGAAAGCCCGGGCGATAGCGGCGCCGATGCCGCGGCTTGCACCGGTTACCAGAACGACTTTGTCGGTGAAATCCATCGCGTTACCTGTTCGTCATCGTAAGGGTGTTTTTGTCATTGTGAGGGGTATTTGGGCATTCTAATCGGCATAGGGCGCAAAGGTGTCGGCGGCAGCTTCCGCCGAGCGTTCAATTTCCGTGATGCTGACGAGATCGAGCAGATTGAATCGTCCGTCGTGATGCCAGCCTGCTTCCGGCGCTGTCATGTGGCCGAGCGCGCTGATCCGCGTCACCCCGGCAAGCCCGAGCGCGGCTGACAGTTCGTAGAGTTCCGCGGGCGGCGCGGCGATGCCGACGGTCTGTAGCAAGGTCTTATAGGGTGCGATCCGTGGCACGACATCGGCAAGCGTGTCGACCGCGGCGATCTTGATCGTCCGGTTCAGGCCGCTCGGGCTGAGGTCTTCATCGTCATCGATAAAGGCGACGCTCCAGGCGTTTTCCGCATTGCCGATCAGGCCGCTGTCTTCGCCGGCAAATGATTTGATCTCTTCGCCGTGACGCCAGGCCGCGATGTCGCGGGCCTCGGCTATCGACAAGGCGCGGCGGGGATATTTTTTCTCGAACGCCTCGAGCTCATGGGCGAGGTACTGGGCAAAATCCTGCGGCGAAACCCGCCCGCCACGCTCGACAAAAAACACGTGCGGCGAATAACACCCCTGCTGGTCGTAGCGGATGACGTCATACGCCGCCTGATGCGCCGCCATGGAGGCTTTCTGGATGTCCAGTGCCGCGCGGGAGATCACGCCGAAGCTCACTTTATGCCCGTAGGCGAGGTAACGCGTCGTCACCGGGACGCGGTCGCGGATGGCGGCGAGGGGATCGTTGCCGCCATAGGCAAGGACCACATCGGATTCTTTGAGCAGGGCGTCTTCCCGGGCCGCATCTCCGCCTTTCCACCAGACGACGGCGAAGCAGTCTGCGATCTCCGGGGCGACTTCGGCCAGAACCTGAGCGAACCACCCGGCGAAAAGCGGCTCGGCGGTCGGTACCTTGCCGATATTACCGGCTTTGACGAGCAGGCCGCAGATCAGGCTCCAGATCGGTAGGCCGGGAACGTTGCCCGCCCAGATATGGGTAAGGATGTCGGGGCCGAAGGCGCGTGCAAATCCGCCTTTTGGCATTGGCTGGAAATCATCGAGGATCAGCGGATTGGTAAAATCCTCGGCCAGGAATTTCTGCAGTTCGGGTTTGCGGAACGTTTTGAGGTATCCGGTCAGACCCAGCCTGATCATATCCGCATCGTACCCGGTCACGATTGGCAGAATTTCTTCGGCTTTTTGCCGATAGAGGTCATTCCGGTCGAGCAGGCGGGCAACTGCGCGGTCGACGATATCAACGATTTGCGCAACCGGCATGGGCTTCAGCTGCTCGCGGCCCGCGTTCCGAACCCGTTCGGTCAGTGCGGCCATCTGTGCATCGCTCAGCACCGGTACCAGGACCTCGAGTAGGCTATCCGCATCACGGAAGCGCAGGGTCTGCCAGTCGACTTCATCGGCCGACAGTCCCGGAAGGTAGCCTGCGCGTTCGGTCATGTGCCGGTCATCCGCCGTTATGCCTGTGCCGCTTTCAGGAATTCCTCGACGGCCATGGAACACCCTTTCGCCTCGGCACCGTCTGCACGGCCCAGCAACAGGAAGCCGTTCTCGGTTTCGACACCGGCATCTTCGGTCAGAATGGTCGAGACAATGTTGAAATGGGCAAGGTCGCAATGGACGAGAACACCGGTTTCGCCGACTGGTACGTCATCGCCTGTCAGCGGATTGATCACCCGGCTGCGGATCCAATGCGGCCCGGATTTGACCGAAGGGCAGACGGCATTTCCCCGGTCGTAGAACTGAGTGCTGAGCTCCGTCATGCCGTACATGTTGATGCACTTTTCGCGGGGGACGCCGAAACCGGCGGCGAGCCGGTCGTAAAAATCATCAAGCCCGAGCTCCCGGGATTGACCCTTGAATCCGCCGGTGTCGAAAAGCCGGCTGCCCGGGGGCAGGATGAAAGACAGTCCGCGCCGCTTCATCTCGTCCAGCAATGGCACGTAACTGTAGCTCGCGCCGAGCAGGGCAAAGGGCGTCCCCGCGATCTGCGCGCGGTCCAGCAATTCGAAAAGATGATCGAAGGCAATGCCGTCACCCTGCATCGCGTTGCGGCTGCCGTCTGCACCGAACTGTGAGAGGGCAAGCGCCAGGTAATGTGCAAGCGACGAGTTGGGCATGACGTCTTCGCCCGGGAACAGGATGCTCATGTCGATCCGGTCGCGATCCGGCATGAAGTACTGTTTGAAAGCGCGGATCATTGAGGCGTCATAGACGGCGAGCGTCGGATGATAGCTTTTGCCACGCACCCCGCCGAGGGTTGTGCCGCTGGTCATAAACACGCGTGCGGCATCTTCGGGAGCACAGCAGCTCAGCGTCAGTTCCTTGAACGCATTGATGGGAACAGCGGGAATATCGCGCCAGGACCTGGCGGTTCGCGGCGTGCGCCCACGCTGGATGCAAAACCGGCGGAAGGGCCGGTTATTTTCGAACTGATAGGTGAACAGCCGCAGGGCAACGTCGTCAAAAGCGTCTTCGGATGCCGCCGACTTTGTATCGCACCGTTCCTCGTCTGCGGCGATGAACGCCAGCAGCATTTCGATGATGTCGTCCTGTGTCACGCGCCAGATATCCCTTTGTCGTCTCAGGGATCCGGGTTGTCGGCGGTAAAGCGGGGGTGTTTCGCCTGCGCGGATTGGCTGCGCAGACTTCCCGTTTCCCTACGCCGGCATAACCCGGATCAGGTTCTAAGGGTCGTCGCGTCGGCACAACCTGCGCCCGTCGACATCTCAGCTTCCTAGCGAAGCTCCCCTGGGATCGTTACCCGATTATGTCCCTGTCCGGTCCCGGGCACAAGAGCCGCAAACGCGGGGGCAAACCTTGAAGAAAGGCGCTGTTCGGGGGAAAGTGCAGTCATGAAAGCCACAAAAAAATTCACCCGCAATAAACTGGCCGTTGGCCTGTTCGGATCGAACTGCGACGGCGGCCTGGCCTGTTCGACTTTTCCCGAGCGCTGGGACGCCACCTGGGAAAACTGCCGGGAACTCGCCGTGCAGGCCGACGATGCCGGTATCGATTTCATGCTGCCGCTTGGGCGCTGGATCGGATACGGCGGCGAGACGAATCATAACGGATCGAACTTTGAGACGATCGCCTGGGCGTCGGGCCTCCTCGCGGCAACAAAGAACATCATGGCGTTCGGGACAGTCCACGTCACCGCGTACAGTCCCGCTGTCGCGGCAAAGCAGATGGTAACGGCCGATCACATCGGGGGCGGCCGGTTCGGGCTCAATATTGTCTGTGGCTGGTATCAGAAAGAGTTCGATATGCTGGGCGTCGATCTCGGTGAGCACGAGCGGCGTTACGACCTGGGTCAGGAATGGATCGATCTGGTCACCCGTATCTGGACCGAGGATGAGCCGTTCGATTTCGACGGAGAATTTTTCCAGACTAAGGGCACAGTGTTGAACCCGAAGCCCGCAAGCGACGTGCGGCCCATGGTGGTGTGTGCCGGCACGTCCGGGCGCGGGCGGGAATTTGCCGTCCAAAATGCCGATATGCTGTTCCACACGTTCTATGATTTCGACAAGTTCCGCGAGGACAGTAAATCCCTCCGGCAGGCGGGAAGGGATGCGGGAAAAGATATCGGCCTATTTACGAATATCGGCGTCGTCTGCGCTCCGACCCAGAAGGAAGCGGAAGACTATCACCACTACTATGCAGTCGAGCATGCCGATACCGAGGCCTGCCGCATCATGATGGTCGAGCGCGGCATCGATACCGACGACATTTCCTCGGAAGACCGGCAGCGCTTTCATATGCGCGCGGCGACCGCCAACGGCGCGACACCCGTCGTCGGTGATCCGGATAGTGTGGCCGATCAACTGGCCCGACTTTCGGAGGCCGGCTGCGATGCGGTTGCGATCGGTCTGCCGAACTACCTTAAAGACTTGCCGATTATCGTCGAAGAGGTATTGCCGCGTCTTGAAGCCCGCGGACTGCGATTGCCAGCACTTTGAGCGTCAGGCGTTGAGCGACGGATCGGCCCGAAGGCGCTCGAAGATTAAATCGACAAACGTGCGGACCTTGGCGGAGGCAAGCCGGCCTTCCTGGTGGATAATGTGGATTGGCTGCGGTGGTGGCTCGAATTCTTCAAGCACCGGGACAACCTTGCGGGCGAAGAGTTGCGGTGCAATCTGATAGGACCTGAGGCGCGAGATGCCTCAGCCCCGCGCGGTCTGATCGCGAACGGCGTAATTCGTGTTGATCTTGAGGCGCGCAGCCGGTCGGATAGAAAACGGTTTTCCATCAAACTGAAAATACCAGTTCGGGCTGGTGCCGAGCGGCAGGGGCAGGACCAGGTTATGGCCCGACAGGTCGTCGGGATGGACCGGTGTTCCGTGCAGGGCGAGATATTCGGGGGCTGCGAAAACCATCAGGTGGACCGTGCCGACGCGCGTGGCCATCAGCGTGGAATCCGCCAGTTCGCCGATGCGGATAGCGGCGTCATGACCTTCGTCAATCATGTTCACGATACGATCCAGAAATACGGCTTCCGCGGAGATGTGCTGATAGTGATCGAGAAATTCGCTCAGGATCGGGGTGACGAACATGCCGCCGAACAGCACCGGCGCCGCGATCCGCAATGCCCCGCGGTGTTTTTTACGCGCCGACGGCTGCGTCTTCGGCTTCGGCAAGATCGGTAATGATCCGGTCGGCATCCTGCAGGAAGCGCGCCGGCTTCGGTCAGCCCGACGGAACGGGTCGTGCGCACGAATAGGGCGGTTAGCAGATGTTGCTCTAGCTCCGACACAACCCGGGTAACCGAGGGAGAGGACATCGAAAGCGCCCGAGCCGCGGTCGCAAAACCGCCTGTCTCGGCAACTTTAATAAATATCTCGAGCGCCCTCAGTCGATCCATCCGGGTGTCCGTTCTATTATTTTGAATAGTGGAATGATTAATTATGAAAATGCCAGATTCAAAAATTACCCGGAGTAATTAGATTCCCAACATGCAGGCAGCCAAGCAGCACCGCCAATCGGCAGCCAAGCCGCACCGCCGATCGAAGGACTGGAAAGATGGGACACAAATTCGCTGAACTCGTCTTCACCGATACCGTAAATCAACTGCAGGAAGCCGACGGATCGCGGAAATCGTATGCCTGGATGGAAGCCGGCGAGGATAGCAATAACGTTCTCACTGACCGCGAA
>MEHZ011642603.1_pt1 | contig 16587 bp, 11 predicted proteins | sample 897221 | NCBI WGS metagenome assembly MEHZ01 (sample SAMN05514161, study PRJNA337945) | marine metagenome | isolation source: marine surface water | place: Arctic Ocean | collected 2007-12-13
TATCGATTTTTAAAATTGAATGCCGGTATGACTGAAATCCTTCGTCCCAGTCTGTACGGTGCTCAGCACCCAATTGCGATCCTACCAGAGGATGCTCAGTCTAAATCTAGAGAAAATGTTAAACAAGTAGTGGTCGGACATTGTTGTGAATCTGGAGATCTTCTGACACCCGCCCCAAACGAACCCGAATCCCTCGCTCCCCGATTGTTACCAAAGGGAGAAATTGGAGATTCATGCATTATTGAAAGTGTCGGAGCTTATTGCTCCTCCATGTCCGCAAAAAATTACAATTCTTTTCCAGAAGCAGCAGAAGTGTTAAAAAAATCTGACGGTTCTCTTACCTTGATTCGAAAACGACAAACCTTTGAACAAATCATAGAGAACGAATTAGTTAGGTGAAGAAGGTATCCGGTCTAGGTGAATTTGCTTTAGGGCAAGCCGTCCCTTCTCGAGATCACGCCGTCTGCGTAAGCCTGCCAACTGTAAACGATTTAGTTGGCTATGAGAAAAAAGACCCAAAAACCCTGTCTGCAATGCGTTCAGGTTATCCAAGGTTTGTCCAGCATCGCTTTCTTCGTGAACTCATTCGATTGGAAGAAAAAAATAGCGGATCTACAGGGAATCAGAATTTTCTTTTCACTAATTCCAAACATTGCCTAGATGGTCTCGAGAAAAATTCCATCCAGAATTATCAGATTCATGAACGAGAAAATTATACTTGGTTGCAGTTGCCAGAAGGAAGTAAAGAAGCAGCCAATATAAGTTCGTTTGTTCAGCACACCGGGGGTTCACTATCCTCTCGGCAGGCAGAAGAAATCTTACTTAGTCATGGATGCATTACAGACCGAGAAAGCATTTCTGACAATGAAAACCCCAGCCAATTTGCCCGTAAAATCATTGCTGAGGTTCATGGAGAGGGTGTTTCTGAGGATAAAGTGTTACTATCTTCTTCAGGAGCAAATGCATTCTATTCACTTTTTCAAACTGCTTTTCAACATTCACTTGAAAAAGGTAAAAGTATTTGGATCCGACTTGGATGGTTATATTTAGATACGATCGAGACTATGGAACTTGTATCGGGGGAAGAACATAAAATCATTGCCTTAACTGATTTAAGTAATCTCGATCAATTAAAAGAAATCTTTTCCAGCTATGGAGATCAGATTGCAGGAGTCGTAACCGAGTTTCCCACCAATCCACTTTTACAATCCTGTGATTTGGAAAAAGTAAGGGAATTATGCAATCGGTCGAATGCGTTACTCATTGTTGATCCAACCATGGCATCGCCCAAGAATGTAAAAGTTGCCTATTTAAGCGATGTCCTGGTGAATAGTTTAACCAAGTATGCAAGTTGGCAAGGTGATCTTATGATTGGAAGTTTGGTCTTCCCTGACCACTCAAAACTGGGGACTGAATTATTTGAATCAACTAAAAGCCTCATCTGCCCCCCATTTAAAAGAGATCTTCTACGCTTATGCGAACAACTACCGAACTATCCAAAATTTGTTGAAAAGACCAATCAAACTCTGATTCAAGTTGTCGAGTTTTTAGAATCACATCCCGCCGTGAAAAAAGTTTTTTGGGCCTACCAAAAAGGTTCGGATGAATTCTTTAAACAAATGGCTGGAGATGGAAGTCCCGGTTGTGTGGTGAGCTTTGAAGTGAAGGGGAATTTTGAAAGCTTCTACAATCAACTCCAGATGCTTAAAAGCCCAAGCTTTGGAACTGAGTTCAGTCTTTGTTGTCCCTATGTATACTTGGCCCATTACAAACTACTCCAAACCAAAGAAGGCTTAGAAATACTCAATAAAGGGGGAATTTCTCCCCACCTATGTAGGCTGTCAGTAGGACTGGAAAACCCAGAAGATATAATTCAAACCTTACAAGACGCTCTGCAAGGAATGGAATAAATAACTACTTAGAAATAATCTTCCGAAGATTATTCGAAAGAGTGTGAATCAAGTACTTTCCGAATCCGTTTCTTGGACAACCGTACAAAGGAAGGAACTCCATTTTCATAAGGGACTTGCACCTCGCCTTGAATTAAGGGCTGACAATATTTGATAAATTTAGCAGTCATACTGACACGGTCTTCAGCAATCCAATCGGCCGGAATTTCCTTCACTCCATTGGCGATCTCAGAAAGAGGTGCGAGGCTTGTTTCGCAAACATAGTTCTCACCTTCAGCACGAACAAGGATAACCATTTTATCTGTTTCACCAGCAATTGCTGCCTTAACTGCAGCTTGCCCGGCCATAAATGCTTCATCGTTGTCTGCCTGAGATGAACAATGTGACGCAGCTCGTTGTCCTGTGCCCAGTTTTGACGAGCGGGCTTTTACAGCCAGATTCTCTTCAACGAGTCCGGCCAAGAAGTCTCCAATGCCACCAAGTTGTTGGTGACCAAAGGCATCTTGTGCATTGGTACTGTTGGCTACATAATTACCATCATGATCACGCAAGCCTTCTCCTACCACTACAAGGCAGTATTTATTCCTCTTTAAAACGCGTTGAACATCATCAATAAATTGTTCTTTAGAGAAAGATAATTCAGGAAGATAAATAAGGTGGGGAGCATCATCTGGATTTTCTTTCCTTTTGGCAAGAGTGGCCCCAGCTGCAATCCAGCCTGCATTTCTGCCCATGACTTCAACAATTGAAACGAGGTCGTGTTGACCCATTGCTTCATGATCCAATGCAGTCTCACGAATTACGGTGCAAAGATATTTAACCACGCTACCATAACCTGGGCAGTGATCTGTGGTAACCAAATCGTTATCAATAGTTTTGGGTACTCCAATTACTCGGAGTTCGTAATTTTTTTCTTGGGCAAGTTTGGAAATCTTATCAGCAGTATCCTGAGAATCATTACCACCAGCATAGAAAAAATATCTAATATTGTGGGCTTCAAACACTTCTAGCACACGCTCGTAATCCAAATCACGCTTAAGTTTAAAACGGCAAGTTCCCAAAGCAGAAGCAGGCGTATAACGAAGACCGCGAATGTTCTGCTGGGATTCTTCAGCTAGATCAATTAAGTCTTCCTTAAGTATCCCAAGCACACCATTAATACCACCATATATTTCTTCAATACATGGATTATTGAGGGCTTCTGTCACTACCCCAGCAACACTTGCATTTATAACGGCGGTTGGTCCCCCAGATTGAGCGACCAAACAATTTCCTACTAATTCATCTGCCATAATATTTAAGAGTCAAATAACGAAAAAAATGCTTACTTCACAGAGGAACGAGCAAAATGGCAATCGCAAAATATGAAATATAACTAATGAAACTTGTAAAAATTAGAAAATCTCAGAGAATCGAAGGTGGTGAGTAACTTTGTGCTGATGGATAACGTTTACCCCAAGATTTGGCTCGACCCACAAAATAGTCAACTTGTGAATAGGCGGCACCAATCCGCTTCTGGCCTTGCTTGATTAATGAATTAATCATGGATGCACTAAGGCCAACCCTTTTGTCTTTAGCCAGACGTTTGGCCAAGTCATTTTCTTTAATCTTAGCAGTTCGAAGATCTTTCACTGTGGCCACCGCATGCTGCTTGATCGCCGCATGTGCATCTTCACGTCCCGCTCCAGCCTTGACTGCTTCCATCATAAAAGTAGTGGAAAGTAAAAAAGGTAGATAATGGTTGGCCTCCGCTTTTATCATTGCGGGAAAAACCTCCATTTGATCAAGAACGGTCAGAAAAGTATCCAGCAAACCGTCAATTGCAAAAAAAGCGTCAGGTAATGCCACTCGTCTCACTACCGAGCAAGAAACATCACCCTCATTCCATTGATCACCTGAAAGATTTGATACCATTGTCAAGTGACCATTTAATATCGCGTGAAATCCATTAATTCGTTCACAACTTCGGCTATTCATTTTGTGAGGCATTGCCGAAGAACCTGTCTGCCCCTTGGCGAAGCCCTCTCCGAGAAGTTCATGCCCTGCCATAATCCGAAGAGTTTTTGCAAAGTTGGCAGGTGCCGCCGCTAGACGAACGAGTACAGAAATCACTTCAAAATCGAGACTGCGTGGATAGACTTGGCCTACATTTTGCCAGTTTGCAGTAGCTCCTAGGTGCTCCATTACCTTGCGGTCAAGTTGCTCCGCTTTTTCAGTATCTCCAAGTAAAGTAACTTGATCCAATCGAGTCCCCACCGCACCCTTTAATCCACGATAGGGATAGGTGACACATAAACTAGCAAGAGACTCTAAGACGCGCTCTAATTCTTCTCCCCAATTGGCCATTCTTTTGCCAAGAGTGGTAACTTGTGCAGGGACATTATGAGAACGAGCAGTAAGGGGAATTTCTTTATATTCCTCAGCCTTTCGGGCTAGTGCTAAGAGTGCCGCGACTCCCTTTTCCAAGATTAAACTGAGGGATCGATGAATTTGGAGTTGCTCGACATTTTCAGTGAGGTCGCGACTCGTCATTCCCTTATGGGCATGTTGATGCCCTGCTTTTTCCGCAAATTCCTCTAATCGTGCCTTCACATCGTGCTTGGTCACTTGCTCACGAGCTTGGATTGATTCCAGATTTACTGAGCCTTTGACTGCAATCGAGGCTTCAATCGCTTCTTTTCCAATTTCCACACCAAGTTCTTCCTGGGCCTTCATAACTGCAATCCAAAACTCTCGTTCTAAGATTATTTTTCCGGTTGCAGACCAGAGGTTTTTCATTGAATTCGAGGCATATCGCTCGGCGAGAACATTAGATATTTCGGTTGGCATAAAGGTAGGGATTAAAAAGTTTTTAGTTTTTCACATACTGATCGAATAATAAACTCAGGCGTGGATGCACCCGCAGTCACTCCCACGCAATTAAATTCTTGAAAACTTGCCATTTCAATATCCGCGGCCGTCTCGATATGAAAAGTCGGTTTATCATAACTGGATGCAAGCTTGGCTAGTTTTCTTGTATTTGCAGAATGCTTGCCTCCGATAACCACAATTACATCTGCCCCATCCTTGACCAGTTGAACCAAATCCGATTGTCGCTCTTTCGTCGCGCCACAAATCGTGTCTAAAATAATGAGCTCAGGATACTTTTCGGACAACTGCTGCGAAAGATTTTTAAACTCGTGTGTGAACATGGTTGATTGTGAAACGATAACCACCCCAGAATCGAAAGTTGGCAATTTCTCTAAATCCTCCTTATTGGTAATCACATGCCCACGCCCATTTGCATAGCCTAATAATCCTGACACTTCAGGATGCTGAGGATCTCCAAAGATAACAACATCGTACCCACGCACCGCATGTGCTTTAATCTTACCCGCAATAATTCCTACATCAGGACAAGTTCCATCTCGAAAAGGCAGACCAAGGTTTTGCAAATATTTTCGCCTTTGGGGCGAAATGCCATGAGCCCTTACCACGACCACAGCTTCTTTCTCGTTTTCTTGGGGCAGGTCTAATTTTGACTCACTCTGATAATCGCCAACCTCACGAATATCTTCCTTTCCCAGAGCACTCATCATTTGACTATTATGAATAAGTGGTCCGTCTGTATACACAGTTCTTTCTCCACCACGAGCTTCTTCGCGGGCGACTTGAATTGCCCGTTCAACCCCCCAACAAAACCCCGCACTTTTCGCTCTAATTACTTTCATCTAAAGAAAAGTTTAATAACGAGATTCCACGAGTAGTACAATATTGATTTGCAATCATCACAAAAAGAATAAAAAAATAATAACATGTATAATATCATTCCCAATCAAATATTAACGCTCATTCCCGTTGCCTTCTTTTTTTATACTTCAATTTTATCTGCTGAAGAAAAAACAGATTCTAACGAAAAGATCGATTACTATCAAAAAGGTGAGCGGACCAAGGATGGAACAGGAAAGTATTACATGGGTCGAGAAATATCACAAGTCATGGGTCATCTAGGTGCAGGCTGGCTCGAGCGACCTAAAAGAGAGCAGGAGGAACGGACAGATTTATTGGTTAAAAACATGACGTTATCAGAAACCGATCATGTTGCAGACATTGGTGCTGGTTCCGGTTACTTTTCCTTTCGCATCTCCCCCCTAGTCCCTAAAGGGATTGTTCATGCTGTCGATATTTCCCCACAGATGCTTGGGATTATTAGAGCGAAGAAAGCAAAGGATGACTTTAAAAATGTAGTCACAGTCCAAAGTTCCATTAAAAATACAACCCTCTCCCCCGATACAATTGATTGTGCTTTGATCGTTGATGCGTATCACGAGTTTTCCTACCCACGAGAAATGGCCTTATCAATCTTTAATGCGTTAAAGGAAAATGGACGGCTCATCTTAATTGAATATCGCCAAGAAGATCCTGGAGTTCCGATCAAACTATTGCATAAAATGTCTGAGGAGCAGTCTGTAAAAGAAATTACCAGTGTGGGTTTTGTTTGGAAAAAAACCCTCAATTTTCTTCCCCAGCAACACTTCATGGTTTTTGAAAAGCCCAAGGCGGACAAATAGATTCCATTGAGTCTAGTCAAAATTTAGATAATAGAATACCCCTAAAAATTATGAAAATCTTAAAAAAACTTTCTCTCACATCAGTACTACTTATTTCTAATACATTTAATTTGTCTCTTCATGCAGAGACAATTGAAGTGGCTGGATATACCTTCTCATCTCCTGCTCATTGGGAATCATCCACCCCCACATCAAAAATGCGCAAAGCTCAGTTTACAGTAACTGGAGAGGACGGAAAAGATGCTGAAGTCGCTTTCTTTTACTTTGGAAGCGGTGGTGCCGGTGGAGTGAAAGCAAATGTAGACCGCTGGATGACTCAGTTTGAAGAAGCAAAAGGGAGAACTATTAAAAATACTACAATCGGAGACACTCCAGTCACCTATGCTCAGGCACATGGTACTTTTTTAAGCGGTCGTGCATTTGGCCCGAAAACGCCCAAAGTAAATTATGCCCTTTTGGCCGCAATTATTGAGGGTAAAAATGGTTCAATCTTTATCAAAATGACTGGTCCGAAAGAAACAGTCGAAAGCCAAATTTCAATTATGAAAAAAATGGTACTCGATTGCCTAGATAAATAAGTATCAATCGAAACTAATTTTTTGCTCGGGTAAAACTATTCTTGATACCTTCGAATACGCTCTCTGCATATTCTTCCACTAAGCTTACTCTTGGTTCCCCATTAACTTTTTGGGTCCCCTGATAATTCCCCTGCATAATTCGGTGGTATGCATCGTGGGAATTAGCCACATAAGGTTCCAAGAATACCACCGGGCAATAATAACTTCGATTCGCAAGAAGATTGCGAGCCCAGACACCCGGCACCTCGCCAATCTTTAATGCGTTAGGCCCTTTATAATTAAACGCAGGGAGATTTGTCTTCTCGGCTAAGGCATGGGAGACGCTTTCTGCGATCTGTTGCTCAGATTGATCCCACCGATTGACCAAGCGAAAAATCATGTCAAACCTCTGATTATCATCGGCCAACTCCCCCCCCATAAAACAACCGTTTACCAGAACATGAAAATCATTTCTTTCCACTAATTCGAGTTTATCAGGGTCGGACCATGCTGCTGCGTTTAAATGTAAACAAATTACCAAGTTTGGCTTTATTACCTCATTGACTAATTTTGCCCGAGCATGAATCTCTGAGATACGATAAAAGAGAACTTCCTTCCTTTTGTTCAATAACTTTTCTCTTTCTTCAGTATTGTACTTTATTTTGAACTGAGATTCCTTCTGACTGACCCAATCTTCTGCCTCAACCTCAAAGTCATGAGGTCGAAGGTTGGTCACTGGTTCATTTTGATCCCTAAGCAACACGACATCTGCACCCAATCTGCTCAGCTTTTCTTTTAATCGTTTAGCCACTAATAATGAGAGTTCTCCTTCCTTCACCGGTGGACTTCCATCCAATAAAAAGTGTCGTCCTTCCATTTCAGAGTATTTTCCTCCAATATGCCCAGGATCTAAAGCGATTCGAATTCCATTGAGGGAATTATTTTTATCGACCGCGATTAAATTAGTCTTAACTGAAAGAGTTTGATTTCCCTCAGAAAAAGACAGCTTGAACCAACTATCCTCCCCACTTTTCTTTCGAATTAAAACCGCTCTTTTATTGAATTTGATCCAATCTTTGTACCAAGATTCTCGGGGACAATAAATTTGGCGTAATGAGTGTTCAAATTCTCTCTTTGTTAATACACCTTGAAATGATTCAAGCCTTCCCCAATCAGGAGATTTCGTCAGAGCAAAAACTCCTGTATCGAGAAGAGAAAATACGCCAAAAACTACAATCCATATTAAACACCGACACACCATGGCTATACAATGGAGATTGAAAAAGGGTTTGCAAAGTTTTTTCTTTTTACCGAGGACTCTTAGATCGAACCTATTAAAAGATGAATTACTCCGAACCACCCTCTGAATTTTTCAAAGACAAAGAAGTTCTACTCCTTGAAGATGACCTACTACTTGCAAAAAGAATTTCATCTTTCCTAGAAAAAAATGGAGCGGAGTTGACTCATTGTAAAAACTTAGAAGAAGCAAGAAATGCACTCGAACACTTATCTTACGATATTGCTCTCTTTGATTTAAATCTACCCGACGGGGATAGCCTTGAACTTTTTCGTGAAGGTTTGATCCCAGAAAACACCTCTACAATTTTAATGACTGGAGAAGGAGGAATTCGTTCGGCTGTAGAAGCCATCCAACTTGGAGTCGCAGACTATTTAACTAAACCTTTTGATTTAGATGAACTACCCCTTGTATTCTCCCATGCTGATTACCGTCGAAAAAATGTACGGCTACGCCAACATGTTCAGGATAAGGAAAAAAGAAAAACCGATAATCTCTTCTTCGATGGCTCACTTGCGGAAGATTTAAATCTGCTCAATAGAATCCTTGATGCCGATCGGAGATTATCCGCCCACCTCCCTCCCCTCCTGATTGATGGTCCAACAGGTTCTGGTAAGTCAACTTATGCTCGTTGGATCCATACTAATGGGCCTCGTGCGGAAAACCCCTTCGTGGAGGTAAACTGCTCGGCGATCCCCGATAACTTAGTCGAGTCTGAACTTTTTGGTCACGAAAAAGGGGCATTCACGGATGCAAAAAACGCCCGAATCGGTCTTTTCGAAGCGGCGGATAAAGGAACGCTATTCCTCGATGAGATTGCCAGTCTTTCCCTCCCCGCCCAAGCAAAAGTTCTGCTCGCTATCGAAAATGGGATTATCCGAAGATTGGGTGGGACTAAAGAAATCAAGGTGGATGTTCGAATTATCGCCGCAGCCAATCAAGACCTTCGACAGATGATTGAAGATAAAACTTTCCGTGAAGATCTTTTCCATCGCTTAGACCTTCTTCGTATAACCATACCTCCTCTTGTTCAAAGAGGAGAGAGCATCGTGAACCTAGCCAAACATTTTCTTATCGGACTCAGTCAAAAATATAAACTGCCCACACCCGCAATCTCAAAAAATAGCGAAACCTATTTACTCACTCATTCTTGGCCTGGAAATACCCGTGAGCTCATACACGAACTAGAGAGAACTCTGATAATGGGGGAAAAAGGTCAGGAACTTGAACTCTCTCCCGTTCAATCCAATAACACTCATTCAACTCCAAGCATCATTGCGAGTGATTGGCTTAATTCATCCTACAGTTTTCCAGAAGATGGATTTGACCTAGAAAAAGAAATCCTTCGCCTGATCGAATTAGCCATCGAACAAGCAAAAGGAAATATTTCTGAGGCCGCCCGCTTACTTGGCGTTCCACGCGATTACATTCGCTACCGAAAACAAAAACAAGATTGATTTTGACCCGGGAATTATTCCCCAAGAAAAAATTACAAAATTGGGAATATTCCCCAAAACTAAAAATTTCGGCTTGGGAGAAAAAAAGACCATAATCGCAAGTTACTAACAATCAGTCAGTTACTACATTAAAATAGATTGGCACTATTAATGGTAGTGAAAGTTAGTTTTTTAACCATAACCAAACATCATAATGAAAAAAATAATAACTCTTTTAATTATCACGACTCTTGGGACTAGTTGGACTTTTGGGCAACTAGGTCCTAAACCTCAGAAACCTGACCACCGTCCCGAAATCCTTACAGATCTAGAAAAAATTGATCCTCGAAAAGTTGAATCTGAAGTTATGGCAGCTGTTAAGGAAGGGAAGATCTCGAGGGAGGAAGCCCAAAAAAAACTTGGTGCGCTTCGGGAAGAAATGCAAAAGAATGGTGGATTTAAAAGACCACAACGCCCACAAAAGCCAGAACTTAGTGACGCAGTAAAAGAAAGTTTAGCTGATATAAAAGCTCAACAAGACACACTGCACGATGCAATGAAGGCACAACTTGCAGAATTGGGTAATGATGCGTCCAAGGAAGATATGCGAAATGCAATTGAAGCCTTTAAAGCCGATAACAAGGATAAATTTGAAGCAATTAAAGAGGCTCATGAAGGAATTCGATCAAGTATGGAAGCCGCTCGTCCAGCCAAGCCCGAACGTCCTGAACTGACTGCTGAACTTAAAGTAAAGGTAGAAGCTCTCAAGGAAAAGCACCAAGCATTACATTCGGCACGCAAAGCATTACACGATGACCTTAAAGACGCGTCCAAGGAGGAAAAAGAAACTTTAATCACAGAGTTCAAGGAAAGTAATAAAGCCAAGCACGAAGCAATTAAGGTTAAAACTAAGGAAATTAAAGAAGAAATTCGAGCACTTGTTGAAACCGAAGCAACGCGAACATCCGATCTTTAATTTAGATTTTTTCAAAGAAATATGGAAGGAGCAGTTTATTCGCTCCTTCCTTTTTCTTTGGCAAGATAAAAGAGGTTTATTAATGTGATTTCTTGATCATTGGCCTAACAAATCATTTCTTGCGCTTACTCTATCTAACGGTATTGCTTTTCAATTTGATCTTGTGGAATGGTCAGATTGCCAAAGCAAAAGAATATCCATCAAGTTTTCATTCAAACTTGGGTGAGTTAGTCGCATTGTCTATCTCGGACCCACCCATCAATTCAATAGAGCCAATTACTTACAAAGTTAATAATAAAAGCTCAGGCAACCTATCCCTAAAGAATAAAAAAACTAAGGTAAACCCGTTACCGGAACTCGCCTCTACTTCACCTGATCCCAATGGAAGTAATTCCTTGAGCGATGAGGAACTTAACAGGCTCTTGTTTGGCGACCTAAATTTGAATGAAACTGAAAAAGAGGAAAGCAATGTTGAACTTTTAAAACCCAAAGAGTGGTTGCCGTCCATTTCCGTATCACTTGGTTTTGGCTTTTCTGATAATCCAATGTATGGTCCCTACATTAGAGAATCAAGTGGGTATACGGAAATAGAAACGGAAAGCTTTTTGATAAGGCAGGGTGATCCAGATTATTTAAGTTATCTTTATTTTCATGGTGAAGGAAAAAGATTTTTCGACCTACCCGATTATAAATTATCGGGCATTCTACTCTTACAAGGCGAACATACTTACAAGCCAAAAAAGTCCAACAGGTCCTTTGGTCTAAAACTCCGTCACACTTATTATGATCAAGCTTTTGATTTTTCTGACCTTGGTCTTCCCTTTTCTATGCAAGTACAATCCAACAAATCTGAGATAATCCCTCATTTTGAATATCGAATAAACTCAACCACAAAACTGAGTATTGAAGGTTCACAAGGTTTAGAAAAATATGACACACCGTCCGAGAACAATGAAGATCAACAAATCCAAGCATCTATCAAATGGATGCAGAATAAAAATTATACTTGGAAGGGAAGATTTTTTAATCGTTGGGTTCAGTATGATGAACGGGTTAAAAAAAATGCCGATGGCTCCAGCATTAATAATGAAATACTAGACACCAGCAAATGGGGTACATTACTATCCCTTGAGAGAGAATCACAATCTAGATGGATTCGCTCAGTTGTGTTTGAAATTCGATACGAAGATCTTCACGATAATGCAGGCGGGTATTATGACTATGTAAAAACTGGTGCTAAGCTATCCCATCAAATGAACTGGACTGACTGGCATATTGAAACGACATTGGGCTGGACAGATTACCAATATGACCTTCGCCAAACTGCTACTGAGGGAACTTTTGAAAGACAAAGTAAAAGTATGGACCTTCTCATTACTCGAAAACTTAATTCCAATTGGGAGAGTTATTTCAAATGGAGGTACGAGGAAGATCTTTCCAATTCTAGAGACTACGAGTATTACAGTAACTTTTGGTCGCTGGGCGTGAACTGGGAACACTAAGAAATTCGATTTTGAAAATTAGAAAAAGCCACCAAGGTACTACAATTATAGCAATTATCTCACTATTTGCATTGCTTACTATTTCATTACAATATTTCGCTCTTTCACAGTTTTATAAACTTGCCCTCGATCGAGAAGCAAGTGCCCTGCTCCCCCAAGTAGAAAAACTTCTCGAAGAAATTGAAAATGAAAACCTTGAAAAAGATCTTCTTTTTATTGATTTGGGCATGGAGCAATTGGTTTACGACGAAAATGAAACATTAGAAATTCTGGCTCTTCGTTCTTTAGGTATTTCGAATGTTCAATCTGTGTACGCTTATAATAAATCTGCAAAACTTCTCGATTTGCCGACCAATATAGATAATACATCTCATTTCCAATTCGGATTGGAAAAATTAAATTTATCTATTACCACGATTCACCTTGGGGATACATATCTTTCGATTATTTTTCCGATTGGAGAAAAGGCAGAAATTGGATTTTTAGAACTTCAAATTGACCCGACGAAAGCAATTCTGCCCGAACGTAAGGCAATTAAACTAGAGGTAATCAAGCAGGGAATGATTGTTTTTCTAATCGGAACCCTCTTACTGATAGTCGTTTTTAGGATGTTCTTGTTTCGATTAAGAAAAGCTGAAGTCGAATTGATCAAAAAATCTGAAACGCTGAGGAAGACGAATCAAAGACTATCTAATGCCTGTAAGTCTGCTGGTTTAGGTGCAATCTCTGCCCACTTGATGCACGCGATCAAAAGCCCGCTCATGGGCTTAAAAAATCTGGACTTTGGAGGAGATCAAAAAGACAAAGAAACAGCCACAAAGATTTTAAAAGCGACCACCCAAAAAATTGAAAGTTTAATTCATGATACACTTAACAGTCTACGCGAGCATGAATTGGACGAAGAATCGTACACGTTTGAAATCCATGAATTATTATCAATTACATCTAATAAATTTTCTCATCTATCAAAAAACAACAGAGTAAATATACTTTCCAGCCCTCACGACTCTTGTAAACTTGATAATTTAAAAGCCAACCTGCTATTACCAATCCTTGAGAACCTGGTTCAAAATGGCCTGGATGCCTCCCCTGATTCAAAAGTTTTTTTACAAGTGGAAAAAAAAGACGACTCCTTCCTTTTTAATGTGATGGATAATGGTCCAGGAGTTCCCGAGGTATTAAAAGACAAATTATTTTCCCCCATGCAGAGTAATAAAAAGAATGGGAGTGGAATTGGTCTCGCCATCTGCAAAGAATTAGCCGAGCAGATTAATGCAAAGATTACCCTGAAATCTAGTACTGATAAAGGTTCCACTTTCTGTATCCAATTTATCGTTAAGGGATAACCCCAAATAAAAAATTTGTCTTCAATCAATATTACCCCAATAATTTATATATGACCCCTTGCGCGTGTAAGCTTTGCTTGTACCTAACAATATTTGTTCATTTGTTTGGGATTTCGCATATTTCTTTTGGAAACCCAACCCTTCATTGGGCGACACCTTACTCGTCAAATGGTCCAATTTATTCATCACCAGCGATTGCCAATGATGGCACAGTCTACATCGGCTCCAATGATAAAAAACTGCATGCAATAAATGCAAATGGCACTGCAAAATGGACCTTCACTGCGGGCGACTGGATCGACTCCACCCCCACAATCGGGTCGGATGGTGTAATCTATGTGGGCTCATGGGACAACCAACTCTACGCAATCAATCCATCCGATGGCACAAAACTTTGGGATTTCAATACTAGTAGTAACATCATTGCTTCGCCATCTGTGGCAGTCGATGGAAGAATTTACTTTGGCTCGAAAGACGATTTTTTCTATGCTCTTGAATCGAATGGTTCCCTTGCGTGGCAAATTTATATAGGCAACCCAATCTCATCCTCCGCCGCCTTGGGTCAAGATGGTACTATTTATTTCGGAGATGAAAATGGCACTTTCCATGCCCTTAATCAAGATGGGACCACCAAATGGACTTATGTTGTCGACGAGGTGGCAGATACAAATAAATCAATTCTCTCTTCCCCTGCAATTGATCTTTCGGGGAATATTTTTTTTGGGAGCGGAAATGGATATTGCTACTCAATTGCTGATAACGGAAGTTCAACATCCTTAAACTGGAAATACCAAACATCGGATCGAGTCGATGCATCTCCTGTCCTTGGGACGAACAATGAAGTATTTTTCATTTCTCGCGATGGATACTTACGATCGATTGATACGAGCACAGGAATTAATAACTGGGAAGGATTTGTTGGAGATGTCTTCTACAGTTCTCCAGTCGTAGATTCCAACGGACGAGTTTATGTGATTGGTTATACTGGTGCTGGGGAGAATCACCTCTTTGCCTATGATTCGGACGGAAGTAAAGCATGGGATACGAATAATTCTTCATCCCCACTTACAATTGGGGGCCTAGTCGATTCCTCCCTTGCCTTAGACGCAAGTGGGAATCTATTTTTTGGATGCTATGACCATAAAGTCTATGCAGTAAATGTGGGGTCGGGCTTAGCGGATACCGCATGGCCAGAGTTTCAAAGAAATGGAAGTCGCACCGGTGCTTGGCCCAGTTTTTCGGTTAATGTAATAATCGAACCCGAAGGTGCAGGTGAAGTTAATGGAACGGGAATCTACAACCAAGGTGCAAGTGCAACTTTAACAATAACCTCCGATTCTAGCAATGGGTATAGCTTTGAATTTTGGGGTAACGGACAAACTGGCTCATCCAACCCTCTGACCCTTGAGGTAAATTCCAATCTAAATTTAACTGCAAACTTTGGTCTTAATGCATACAGCTTAACAGTGAATGCGGGAACAGGAGGAACCGCTACCGGTTCAGGCAACATTCCTCATGGTAACCTGGCAATTGTAAGTGCATTCCCCAGTGCTGGGTACTCATTTTTGGGGTGGACGGGTGATGGAATAACCGCCCCGACTGCATCGACTACAACCGTTAACATGATTCAGGCTCAGACCGTGACAGCAAATTTCGCCCTCAATACATATTCAGTTAACGTCATTATCGCTCCTAATGATGCTGGTTCAGTCAACGGTGCGGGCACATACAGTCATGGCGATACCGTGACCCTGTCCGCCATTTCAAATACTGCAGATGGTTATACTTTTGACTATTGGGGTGGTTCATCAGTAGGAACTGACAACCCTCTCACTTTTCAAATTAATTCCGAGATGAACCTCTCTGCCAACTTTGGCTTAAATTCCTACATATTAACTGTAAACACTGGTAATGGAGGTACTGCTACCGGGTCGGGCAATATCTCCTACGGTACCCTTGCAACCATAAATGCCACACCCGAGGAAGGTTATTCTTTTGCCGGCTGGATCGGAGCAGGTATTGCCGATCCTTCGGCACTTTCCACTACAGTCAATATGAACCAAGATCAGAATGTTTCAGCAGCATTCTCGCTCAATTCTTATATGCTTACCTTACATTCAGGCGCTGGCGGATCGATTTCGGGCGACGGTAACTTTACACGTGGAACGAACGCTTCTATTTTAGCCACTCCTGACGATGGGTATTCTTTTGCCACTTGGATGGGGGAAGGTCTCGCCGATCTTTTGACTCCTTCCACCACGGTAAACATGAACCAAGATCGGAATATTTCAGCAGCATTCTCGCTCAATACTTATATGCTTACTTTACATTCAGGCACTGGCGGATCAATTTCGGGCGAAGGTAACTTTACACATGGAACGAACGCTTCTATTTTAGCCACTCCTGACGATGGGTATTCTTTTGCCGCTTGGATTGGGGAAGGTCTCGCTGAACCTTCAGCACTCTCCACAACCGTCAATATGATTCAAGACCGGACAGTTTCGGCATCGTTCTCACTCAAATCATACTCTTTATTGTTAAATGCAGAGGAAAATGGCACTACGGTTGGAGCAGGAGTTTTCTCATACAGTTCCCTCACTCCAATTAATGCCTCCCCTCCATCGGGATATATTTTTGTAGAATGGATTGGAGATGGAGTGACAGACCAGAATAAATCTTCAACTACAGTACTAATGAATCAAGATCGCAATATAACTGCTAGATTTACTGAAGAACCCGAGAACTTTAACTATCTGAATATCTCATCTTCTCCTAGTAACGCGGGCACATCATCAGGGTCCGGCAGTTACTCTAGTGAAGTAAATGCCTCTATTTCCGCGGTCCCGCTCTCTGGTTTTTTATTCTCTTCATGGCTTGGAAACGGCTTAAACGATCCTCTTTCTCAATCCACCACCGTTAATATGGAAGAGGACCGAAATGTTACTGCTCTATTCTCTCAGAAATCTTATAACCTTACACTTTTATCGGGTGCGGGGGGAACTATTTCTGGATC
>MEHZ011393103.1_pt1 | contig 16578 bp, 34 predicted proteins | sample 897221 | NCBI WGS metagenome assembly MEHZ01 (sample SAMN05514161, study PRJNA337945) | marine metagenome | isolation source: marine surface water | place: Arctic Ocean | collected 2007-12-13
AACTGGTGTTGTAACAGGAGCAGGCACTGCATTTTTGACACAAACAAAAATAATTGATGCTTATGCTCAACGAGGAACATTTGGCTATATAGTCGTAACAACTGCCGGAGTTCCTGAATCATATCTAATCACAGCTGTAACATCAAATACAAGCTGTAAAGTAAAAGAAGGAATACCTGGTTCTGGAATGACAACGGTTGGTGCGGGTGCTCAATATACACTAAATGAGAAACCTCGTTCAATATCAGCTGACGGTACTCATGATGGAAATAATCCAAATAATGTATATGGTATAGATACAGAAGAAACTGAAAGAAGTGAAGACAATATTGTAGGCTTATCAGAACTTAATTTAGGTTTAGGATACCCTAGTGCTGAGGTACCCAATGTAACAATAGCTGCACCAGCAGCAACAGTATTTGCTACAACAGCTGTAAATATTTCAGGTGATGCAATCACATTAGCAGCTGCTGTTGTTCCGACAACCGGCACTGCAGTTAAATATCTTGCTAATTCTGGCACAGTTTTAGGTGGTCTAGCTAATGGCACAACTTACTTTGTTATCAAACTTACAGATACAACAATTGGATTAGCTTCAACATTAGCTAATTCGGGTGCTGGAACTAAATTAGCTCTTACAGGAACAGGTAACAATGCACAATCTCTACAAGGATTAACTGCGACAGCTGTTGCAACATTCTCAGGCGGTTCATTGGTACCAGGTTCACTAGTAATGACAAATTTAGGTTCAAATTATGCATCTATTCCAGCAGTTACACTTGATACTCCTAGAATGACAATTGACTCATCTGATGTGGCAGTAAACACAAGTGTATTTACATTTGGTGGCACAAGACCTAGTACAGCTGGTTTTGCTTTAGTTTATCAAAATGGTGGTGGTACAAGTGCTACTGGATTAGTTAGTGGTACAACTTACTTTATTGCTACAGGAACAGGATTATCTGCATCAACTTTCCAAGTTAAAGCAACAAATACTGCAGATAATCCTGCCGGCACTGTTGCAATTGCTAATACAGCTGGTGTATTCACAATGGGTGCAACTGCACTTGCTGCTGATGAGGTAATTACAATATCAGGTACTCTCGGCGGAACTGGTACTATCACAGGATATTCTGGTTCACCGAAATCTTATAGAGTTTCTGCTGTAACAGGCGGTGCCGCTAGCTCAAGAACAGGTTTCACTTTAACTGAAATGGATAACTCTGCAGTAGTTACAACAGCTGGTACTCCGACTGGATTAACTTATGTAATAGAAGACATTCCAAAAATTACAGGCACAGGTAATAATGCTCAACACTTTGCTATACCACTAACTGCTACAGTAGTTGGAGCAACTGCAGAGGCAATCAGAGGTTCAGGTCCTGGCGGTTCTCAAATCACTCACGCTGGTTGGGTTAGAGAAACAATTGGTACAGGCGGTCGTGCTGGTCGTGTCAACTATGAAACATTAGTTGCTATGGGTAGTATTACTGGTGATGCAACTCCGTAATAACATATGAACTTTAAACAATATTTGAGCCAGACTGTAGCTACAGAAACTGGCCAAGCGATTAAAACACTTACACCGAATGGACTTGGTGCAACTTCAATATCTAATCCTAGAGTTAGGGCGGACATAAACCTCCGCCTCTCTAGAGAATTAGTAGAAGTTAAGTCTCCATATTCGGGCATACAGACGGTTCGTAAAGTATTAAGTAGGCATGCTTTAGATATACCTACACTTTATGACCTTAATCCACAAGAAGACGAATTATCTATTGAATTAAATCAATTTGGTAATGAATTATCAGTTGAAGAATATTCAATGTATATTTTATATTATTTAGCAGACGATGGCACATATGATTTTTATGCTGAAGCAATTGATAACGAATCTTTGGATGAAATTCTAGCAGATGAAGAAGATGAGGAAGAACTAGAACTAGAATAATCTGGAGTAATATGATATTTGATAATTTAAACCATGATAATATAATGATTTATGCAGTAAAAGCTTATGACAGACCTAATTGTGTCATGAGTGAATTTAAAGATGATATGAAGAGATTCAATTATCTTAAAAGACTATTTAAACGATATAGGTCAGTTGGTGAAATAAAAGAACGATTAATAATAAATCATTTAATAGTTCTTTGTAATGTTTTTGGTCCAATAGTAGCAACTAGATTGTTATTTTATAAAATGGTACCTGAAGATTATTCAGCACTTAAAACTTATTTAACATTTCTTAACCTAATGCCAAATCGGGTGACAGGTATTAGAGGTGTTAACCTTATGTCAATTGATATACCTATTGATTCACGAGTAGAATTTATTTTAAGAGAGACAATTTGATGGAAATGAAAACTAAAACTGTATTAAAAAGAAATCCAACTATTGATGCTTCTGCAGGCCAAGTCGCCCAAGATATTTCTGAAAATGGCGTAGAACAACATAACACTGCAAGAAAGTTGCATCATAAAGCTTTTACGAAAGCAATGAAATCTTTCTCAACAAGTCCAAATCATACTCAAGCAATGAAAGACCAAAATACTCATGCAAAAACCATGAAAGATTTAGAAAAGAAACATGGTCTTAAATTAAATCAATTTGGTGGTGCTTATAAAGTAAAAGAATCTGTTGATTTAAATGAAGTAAAGACACAAAGTATGGCAGATAAACCTGACCATTTATTTAAGAAGGATAAGCCTTCTAAGACTCCTCAACAAGGTATGATTAAGAAATATAAAAATGATACAGATAGACCTAAAACCGAAGATAAGTCATCTTGGCATTCTTATAAACAATCGCCAACAAGAGAAAGTAAAGAAAATTTAGATGAATACGGTGGACCAAAAAAACCATTAGTACCTCTACCTAAAAAGAAACCTGCAGTTACATTTTCACCAGTTATTCAAGATAAAGTTAAATATGCAAACGAAGAAGTTGGTGGCGCTAAAGTTAAACCTAACTATTGGGGTTCTAAAGAAACATTAGAAAAAGGAAGAGCAGACCAAAAAATAAAAGATGCTCAGAATCCTAAACCAATAAAATTAAAATACAAAGACCAACCTAAGAAAATGGATTATAGCACATATAAAGAAGCTTCATGTGGCATGAACCCTAATGTTAAAGAATATAATGATAAAGAAAAGAAAATGGTAAAAGAAGATAGAGAAGTTTCTATGGCTGTTAGTCAATTAAAAACAATGTGTGAATATGGCACAGACCTTATTAAAAATCTAGAAGCAAAAGGTCCTGATTATAATATAGAAGCATGGGTTCAATCTAAGATTACCAAGGCTGCAGACTATATGAATAGTGTTGGTCATTACATGGAAAATGAGGCGAAAGTTTCTTCAGAACATTCACCTGAAGCTAAGAATGAAGATGTTTATGACCCATTAACTAAAAAAATGGTTAAAAGAAAACCAATGAAACAACAAATGGGTGGACCAGCTTTAAATACAAATAGACCAAAAGATACAGAAACAGCTACTCAAGATAGTGATGGCAGTTATAGAAAAAAGAATGAAGATGCACCAGCTAATGCTTCAGGTGGCGGCGCCATTGCAGGAGTCGGCGTTGGACCAAAAGGCGAACCAGGTGTAATGTTACCTAGAAAGAAAGGCAAAAAAGATGCCGTTATGGGGTTTGCCGCATTTAATAGGAAGAAACCTGTATAATGGGTGCAGTAAAGATGATTGCGATTTTGATTATTGTATTAATTCTTGCAGGCGGCCTCTGGCATGTCTCAAATTTAAAAGCTAATCTTGCAATCAGTAAAGCTAATAGTGCCAAGTTAGAAGAAGGTATCAAAGAACAACAATATTTGGTTGATAAAATGCAAGAAGATGTTGCAATGATTCAAGGAATTAATAAACAACTACAAGATGAAAATGTAGAGAACATGAAAGAAATTAAAAAATTGACAGATAAATTTAATGTCAAAGCTAATGGCGATAAAAGAGATTTTGGCACACTCGCCGCTGTTAAACCAAAAGTAATACAGAGATTGATTAACCGTGGAACAAAAAATGCAGTTCGATGTTTAGAAATATTGACTGGTGCTCCACATACTGAAAAAGAACTTAACGCTAAATTAACCAGTGAGACAAACCGTGAATGCCAATCGATTGCAAATCCTAATTATATCCCTACTACTCCTTAGTTTACAGGGGTGTGCCTCATTTAGTTTATTTGGTGATAGTGATGTAAAACCAATAGAAATTAAGACTGTGGCCGTAGAAAGAACTCCTCTAAATCTCCCCAATCCTACACAATTAAGTCCAAGAGCACCTAAATGGTATGTTGTGACTCCAGAAAATGCAGAAGAAGTATTTGCAAAACTAAAAAACAAGAAAATTGATTTAGTATTATTTGGTTTGACTGATGAAGGATATGAAGAACTATCTATAACAATGGCTGAAATAAGAAATTATATAAAGTCACAAAAAACAATTATTATTAAATATAAAGAATACTATGAACCTAAGCAAGATAAATAGATATTCACAAAGGAGAAACACATGAGAATTTTAAGACCTAAACCAGCTGTAGAAACAAAACCAGCTAAAAAAGCACCTAAATTAAAAATTGTACCAACAAAAAAGAATAAATAAATGAAAAAATTAATTATACTACTGGCAGTATTCGTATTACAAGGTTGTGCTTTGTTAGATGCTTATCAAATGGCTAAGTTTGATAACAATGAGTATTATATTATCAACCAGATACAAACAAGTTCTGCTTTAGGTGAAAAGCATTGTGGTACAAAATATGCAAAACCTCTGGTCAACAAAATGTGGATTAAAGTGAATGAGTTTAATAACTATACTAATTCAATACCACACAACGAAGAGACAATAACAATGTCTGGTGCATTATTAGAGATTTCAAAAGGTCTACACATCAAATATAATAATGACCCAAATGTAAGTAAAACATATTGTAAACTTAAATTTGAATTGTTGAATAAAAATGCAGTAACAATACAGAATGTTGTTGGAGGAAAACCAAGATGAGTAATTATATACAAAGTCTAGAAGAACAGTTAGAAGAATTACTTAAGTCTGACAACGATAGTGTTGTTGATTTAGTGGTGCAGGCCCAAAACTTTAAAGAGCTCTTTGAAGCAAAAGAATTATCTTTTGATGAATACAAAGAACTTTTAGTAGATTTGGAGAATACAAAAGTAGTAGAAGCAGCAGCCGGTGAACTTGAGGTAAGAACTAAATTAAATGGATTAATCTCTACATTAATATCTGTTGGGTCTCTAGTAGTTTAATTTAGGGGAAACCATGGTAGCAAAGAAACTTGATAAAGAATCTAAATATGCTAAGTTTGATTCAGATGGTGATGGAATCGTTAGCGATGAGGAATTTAAATTGGAAGAAAGACAAATAAGATTAGAGAATGAAGATAAGAAAGAAGACGCTCAAAGGAACATGGCGTGGTTTGCTCTTGCCGGCATGTTATTATATCCATTTGCAGTTGTTCTAGCAGTAGCATTTGGTCTAGATAGCGCTGCGAAGATATTAGGAGATATGGCAGCCACATACTTTGTATCAGTTGCAGCTATTGTAGCGGCATTTTACGGAACACAAGCATATTCTAAAAAAACTAAGAATACTGATTCGTAATGTCAGATAAAGATATACAGGAATTAAAAATAGCCACTGAACTGTTGAAAAGAGATGCAGAACAATGTGAATCTTTATTTGATAGAACTACAATCACCCTAGATAAGATTCAAGAAACAAATCAAAACATAGTTAAAATGATTTCTCTACATGAACAAAGACATGACCAACAAGAGAAAATATCAGATACTTTACATGAAGATATTAGAGATATTCATGCTAGAATCAGTTCAACTTCTAAAGAAATTCACGATAGAATAGACCAAACAGAAGACCGACTTACAGACAAGTTAGATGAACTTAAAACTGATTTAATCAAACATAAAAGAGATGATAAAAATCCATTTGTAAAATGGGCTGATATAGATAGAGTTAAATTCTTTCTTTTTGGTGTTGTTTTAGCACTTGCTTTTCTTCTCGGCGAACTTGAGGTATTTGACCTCTTTTAACTTGACATAACTAGCAGTACCTGTTATAATTACACAATGTCACTGATAATAGATTCTAAATATACAAAGATGGTCTCTTACCGTTTGAGAAACTTCAAACAGAAGAATAGTTATCTCTTTAATTTTTCTTGCCCTTTCTGTGGCGATTCACAAAAGAATAAATCTAAAGCACGAGGTTATGTTTACCAAAAAGCAAATAACTTGTTTTATAGGTGTCATAATTGTGGTTCAGGTACTACTGTTGGTAATCTTATTAAGTCTATAGACGAGACTTTACATAAAGAATATATACTAGAGCGATATAAAGCTGGTGAGGTTGGCAATTCAAATTATAAGAAACCTAAATTTGAGATACCGCCACCAAGATTTGATAAGATACAAAAACAAAAATCATTTGACAATGCAGAATGGTGTAATCAATTATCTGCAGAACATTGGTGTGTTCAGTATCTAAAAGGTAGAAAGATTCCAGAAAAGTTCTGGTCTCATTTACTTTTTGCACCAAAGTATAAACAGTTTATTGATGACCTTATACCTAATCATGACAAACCATTAGTTGATGATGCTAGATTGGTAATTCCTTTCTATGATGAGTATAATAATTTAATTGCTGTATCAGGTCGTGCATTAGAATCTAATGATAAACTCATTCGTTATGTTACCATGAGAGTTGTTGAAAGTAATAAGAAGTTAGCTTTTGGTTTAGATAGAATTGATTTATCAAAAACAGTAAAGATAGTAGAAGGACCTCTAGATAGTTTATTCCTAGACAATTGTTTGGCATCTGGCGATGCAAATTTATATTTAGCGTCTAAAAGTGTCGAATGTGCTAGTAAAGTACTTATCTTTGATAATGAACCAAGAAACAAAGAGATTGTGAAGATGATGCAAGTTGCAGTAAGTTCGCAACAGAAGGTGGTAATTTGGCCTACAACACTTCACGGCAAAAAAGATATTAATGACATGATTATATCAGGAATGAGTGTAAGCGAGATAGAAAATATTATAAGTAGTAATACCTTTTCAGGTTTGGAAGCAGAGACAAATTTAGTATACTGGAAGAAAGTCTAGTATCAAGTCAATAATAAATTGTGTGTTGTACCATAACACCGATTGGCCAGTCGCCATTTTAGATGCTAACACCAAAAAGGCTCATGTTTGTAAAGTTATCCCCTTCGAAAGTAACATTTTATCATTGATGTTGCCCTAGCGTTTTTTATTTAAAGTTTTTTAATTGGAGTATATGAATGGACAACATTGTTCATGGTATTAAAGTTGATTTTACAAAAGATTCCTTATTCGACCAGTTAGGTCTTAAGAGATTAAAAGAAAGTTACATGAAAGAAGAGGAAGATAGCCCTCAAGAAAGATTCGCATATGTGTCGAGCGTATTTGGTTCGAATAAAGAACACGCTCAAAGATTATATGATTATGCAAGTCAACATTGGTTATCGTATTCAACTCCTATTTTATCGTATGGCAGGTCGAAAAGAGGCTTACCTATATCATGCTTTCTACCCTATCTAGATGATTCATCAGAAGGACTAATCTCAACCCTCTCAGAAGTAAACTCACTATCTATGTTAGGTGGTGGTGTCGGCATTGGTGTTGGTATTCGGTCATCAGATGACAAGTCTGTTGGCGTTATGCCTCACTTACGAACATATGACGCTTCTTCATTGGCATACCGTCAAGGACGAACAAGGAGAGGTTCCTATGCAGCATATCTAGATATATCTCATCCAGATATCATGATGTTTCTAGAGATGCGAAGACCGACTGGTGACCAGAACATGAGATGTCTAAACATGCACCATGGCATCAATATCACAAATGATTTCATGCAAATCATCGAAAGAAGTATGATTGATGGCGATGCAGATGACTCGTGGCAACTAAAAGACCCAAACAGTGGTTTGATTAAAGAAGTTGTTTCAGCTAAAGATTTATGGCAAAGAATTCTAGAAATTCGTATGCAAACTGGTGAACCATATTTACATTTTATTGATATATCAAATGATAAAATGCCACAATTTCAAAAAGATTTAGGTTTATCTATTAAACAATCGAATCTATGTTCAGAGATTATTCTACCAACAGATAAAGAAAGAACAGCCGTGTGTTGTTTGTCTTCTGTAAATTTAGAATATTATGATACATGGAAAAAGAATGAGTATTTCCTAAAAGATATTGCTGAGATGTTAGATAATGTATTAAGTTACTTTATAGAAAATGCACCAGACTCCGTTTCAAGAGCATCTTATTCGGCATCTCGTGAAAGAAGTATTGGTATTGGTGCATTAGGTTGGCATGCTTATCTTCAAAAGAAAAACATTCCATGGGAATCAGCATCAGCAGTAAGTAAGAACAAACAAATATTTAAAACTATTAGAACAACTTTAGATGAAGCAAATCTAGAGATTGGTAAAGCAAGAGGCGAAGCACCAGATGCTGAAGGCACAGGTCGAAGATTCTCACATCTTATGGCAATAGCACCAAATGCCTCATCATCTATTATCATGGGCAATACTTCACCAAGTATAGAACCATTTCGTGCTAATGCTTATAGACAAGACACATTATCTGGTTCTCATTTACATAAGAATAAATTTTTAGATAAAATAATAAAAGATAAATGTAAAGCAGATAGTAAACTGGACTATGATGAGATTTGGTCATCAATCATTGCTAATGACGGCAGTGTGCAACATCTAGATAAGTTATCAGATTGGGAAAGAGATGTATTTAAAACAGCAATGGAAATTGACCAACGATGGTTGATTCAACATGCAGCTGATAGACAAGAATGGATTGACCAAGCACAATCATTAAATGTATTCTTTAGACCAGATGCTAATATCAAATATGTACATGCAATACATTACATGGCATGGAAAGGTGGACTTAAAACGATGTACTATTGTCGTTCAGAGAAAATTGGTAAGGCTGACAAAGTAGCAAAGAAAATTGAAAGACAGGTAATTCAAGAACTGGATTTAACTCAACTGGCAGAAGACGATGGTATTTGTATCGCCTGCGAATAGAATAGGATAATAATGAAAAAAATATTAAGATTTACAGCCTCTTGGTGCCAACCATGTAAAGGATTAGAAATGAATTTGAATTCAGCCAAGCTTGATTTGCCTGTAGAGGTTATTGATATTGACGAAGATGAAGATTTAGCAACACAATGGCAAATTCGTTCTGTACCAACTTTATTAATGTTAGATGGTGAAACAGAAGTTAAAAGAAATTCGGGAGTTTTATCAACTAAACAAATAGAGGAATGGGCAAAATAATGGCTACTATAATGGAGAAAACTGGAAAAGCTGCAAAGCAATCGAACTTAATGGAAGACAGAAATAGTTTTAAGCCATTTAATTATCCATGGGCTTATGATGCCTGGTTAAAACATGAACAAAGTCATTGGTTACACTCAGAAGTTCCAATGGCAGAAGATGTAAAAGATTGGCAAAGAGTATTGACTCAACCACAAAAACATTTTCTTACAAACATCTTTAGATTCTTTACACAAGGTGATGTAGATGTTGCTGGTGGTTATGTAAATAATTATTTACCATATTTTCCACAACCAGAAGTTAGAATGATGTTAATGGGTTTTGCTGCTCGTGAAGCACTTCATGTTGCAGCTTACTCACATCTAATTGAAACTCTAGGAATGCCTGAGTCGACATATGGTGAGTTTCTAGAATATGAAGCAATGAAAAACAAACACGATTATGTAAAAGATATTAGTAGTCGTAATGGTGATAAACAATCAACAGCAACTCATATTGCAGTCTTCTCTGCATTTACTGAAGGTATGCAACTGTTCTCATCATTCATTATGTTACTTAACTTCCCTCGCCATGGTATGATGAAAGGCATGGGACAGATTGTAACATGGTCTATTGTAGACGAAACAATGCACACTGAATCGATGGTTAAATTGTTTAGGACATATATAGAGGAAAACAAAGAGATTTGGAACGATACACTTAAATCTCGAATATATACCATTGCTGAAAGAATGGTTGAGTTAGAAGATAAATTTATTGACTTGGCGTTTGAAATGGGCGATATGCCTGATTTAACCGCAGCTCAAGTTAAACAGTACATTCGTTATATTTGTGATAGAAGGCTGATATCATTAGGACTACGAGGCGTGTATAAAGTTAAAAAGAATCCATTGCCTTGGGTTGAAGAGATGATTAATGCTCCAACACACACGAACTTCTTCGAGAATCGTGCAACAGATTACGCTAAAGGCGCTTTATCTGGTTCATGGGAAGATGTATGGGGAAACCCTGAGGAAAAGAAAAATGAGAAAGAGACAACCTAATTTAAAAGATAACAAAGTAGCTTATAAATACAAATCAAAAGGAGAAACAAAAATGGTAGATTTAAATGTAGTAAAAGCATGGGTACTTGCTCGCTGGGCTGAAAGAACTTCATGGGACGGTGCAGCTTTAATAGTACTTGGCGTTCTTGCTCTAATGTCACATGCACTCGTATCTGTAGCAGCAGTTGGTGCTATTGTTTATGGCGCTTGGACATTATATACAAAAGAACAAGCAAAAAAGAAATAAAAATGATAACCATTGAACAGTCCGCTATCGACAAAATTATGGACCTATATACGGATGAATCTGATTCTGATATAAAAGGTCTACGAATGTTTGTGCAAGGTGGCGGTTGCTCAGGGTTTCAATATGGATTTACATGGGAAACTACGATAGAAGAAGAAGCCACTGTAATAGACTTAGAAGGCACTAAACTAAAAGTTATTGTTGATGCACACTCTAATCAATATCTAGACGGCTCAGTTGTTGCTTATACTAAGACTTTAATGGCAGAACAGTTTCAAATAAAGAATCCATCTGCTTCATCATCTTGTGGATGTGGAAGTAGTTTTGCAGTATAACGGAGAAAGACATGGCATATAGCAAAGGTGTATTAGACCATTATGAAAATCCTAGAAATGTAGGTTCAATGGACAAAAATGACCCAACAGTGGGAACTGGAATGGTTGGCGCTCCTGCTTGTGGTGATGTTATGAAGTTACAAATAAAAATCAATGAAGAAACTGGAATTATTGAAGATGCAAAGTTTAAGACATATGGATGTGGTTCAGCTATAGCATCAAGTAGTCTCGTAACAACTTGGCTCAAAGGTAAATCTGTCACTCAAGCACAAGAAATAAAGAATATGGACATAGTAGAAGAGCTCGCTTTACCGCCAGTTAAGATTCATTGTTCAGTATTAGCTGAAGATGCCATCAAAGGCGCCTTAGCTGATTATGAAAAGAAAAAAACACAGCGGGAAATATCTATACCTGTTGTTGCAGTATAATATTAATTCGTTATAAAGGAAATAAAACTTGAAAACATTAGACCACACCTGTAGTAGTTGTCAATCTGAATTTGTAGTAAGTTACAGTGAAGAGACCGCTGATGATGAACCCACTTATTGCCCATTCTGTAGCGAATACTTGGCACTGAAGCCTATAAATAAAGATGATGCACCATATAATCCTAATGTAACTTATTAAAAAGGTTGAATCTATATTGAATTGGACATTTAGAGGTAGAGAATTTACTGAAGAACATGTCGGCGAGTATTTTGGAATAGTTTACTTAATCACCAATCTACAAAATAACAGAAAATATGTAGGTAAGAAGTTTTTTACCAAAGCTTCAAGAAAGCAAGTAAAAGGCAAAAAGAAAAAAATCAGAGTGAAGTCCGATTGGGAAGAATATTGGGGTTCAAACAAGGTAATCAAAGAAGATGTACAGAAGGCTGGTAAGAAACATTTTACGAGAGAAATTCTACATCTATGTAAGACTCGTTCAGAATTGTCTTATTTTGAAACTTACGAAATATTCACACGAGACGCCCTAGTCACACACGAATACTATAATGATTGGGTCACTTGTCGCATTAGAAAGGATAACCTTATCTCAAAACCGGACACCATTACTTATAATAACTCATCACCTAAATCCAATGGATACAGCCGAAGTTCACCAAGAAAGTAACATGTTTGCCCAACCCATACTAGATATAGTGTTATAATGAATGAAGAAATCAAGAGAGATATTGAATTATCATTACGCACTTATAAACCGATAGTAAAACATTATTGGTGGATTAAGTTTTCTAACTATAAAGGCAGTATACTTATCTTTGTTGGCTCTATGATGTCAGGGCAAGTAATCACAAAATATTTCAAAGATGAAGATTTAGCTGTTGATTATGTCAATTGGGTTCTACATCAAGACCCATCCACTTACGGACTCCAAAGTTCGCCTCAAAAACACTCGAAATAATGTTATACTCCTTGTATTATGATATCAAATCAATCAACATTTGCATTTTGGGTTAAGTGGTTATCTACGATAGCTGCATGTGGCTGTGCATTAGCATCTGCATTAGAAATGTTCCCACTAAATGTTTGGTTAGGTACTATAGCAGGTATCGGTTGGGTTTACATCGGAAGTCTCTGGCGTGAACCTAGTGTTATCATAATAAATGTAATGATGGCGGTATTATATGGATATGGAGTAGTGAGAACTTTCATTTGATAGTTTTAGGTGAAGACCAAATACCAGATGAACAAGCTCAAGAGATAGTAGACGACATGGACAGATTGTTTGGTCCTTTACCAAATCCAATACACGAACCAAAAAGAGCATTAAGTTATTTGAAAAGATATAGATATTATCTGATTCAAAATAAACAAAAAATACCTGGGACGGAATAAGGGTATAAATAGAGATGCTCAAAAGGCACTTATTTTAAATCTAATCCCAAAAGGAATGGTAAAATGACTGATACACAGCAACAAGATGACCTTGCTAGTGCTGAGAACCATCAGCAAGAACTAGAACAACAAGAAAAAGAAACTTTATTAAATAATAAAGAAAGAAACAAAAGAATGATTGAAGCTTTTTCATCTGAATAAGCAAATTTAATTTATATTATGGAGTTATATTATGGACTATGTTTTACTTTACACATTTATGTTTTTCTACGAAGCAGTAGAACAACATTATCAAGCAGCTGCACCGGCAACTGAAATAAGCCTTGTAGTGCCTTCAGAATACCAACCTCAACAAGTAACACTTCTTATCAATGAATAATCGCCAGATATTTAACCGAATCAAAACGGAACTAATAAAATGCCAAGATTCATTGAAAATGTTTTACATACATCTATTTTATTCTAACAAAAGACTGCCTCTTTTATTGGTAGGTTTTGTTATAATAATATCAATGTTATGGACATATCAAGAACCAGAATCTCAAAATGGAATTTGTGTCAACTGTGTAGAACCAGATATTGGTGCAGACAATCCAATACCAGTTACAGATATTATAGTAAATGGTATAGTTAACCTTAGCAGTGAAGAAACTATAGCAGAACAGGTTGATGATTTTATGTCATCAGTTACACCAATAGAACCGGAGTCAGAATGATAGGTGATTGGCAAGTTACAGAAGCAATTGATAAAATCAAGGCAATGCAGTATTTTGACATAGAAGTGAGTATTGAAAAACCATTTAAGATGCCAAAGAATATGCCATTTCAACTAAAATTTGTTGATGGCGAGGCTGTGTTTAGAGTGTTAGCATCAAGCGAACACGATGCCTATGAAAAGATTTTTAGTTGGCTCAACGACTCGCCAGATTGGACACATGGTTGGTCTGATGATAATGAGGGTGAAGACCCATATGATGAAGACTTGCAATGATACCACAAAAACCTAAACCTTGGACTAGAAGAGCAATAGAATTGTTTAGTATAGATTCGCCATTTGGTCACAAGGTCGAGAAAGACAAGACAAAGTATAATCGAAAGATTAAACATTCAAAATCAACCAAGGAGCTAGATGATGACAGCAATCAGTGATGCAGATAAAAAAGAAATATCAGGTGCAATGCAAGAGATTAGCAATTGTATGCTAAGAACCAGTGCTGAGAAAGAATTGATGAAAGAAATTGTGAGTAATCTACATGAAAAATTTGAGATACCTAAAAAGGTTATTTCTAAGATGGCTAGAGTATATCACAATCAAAATTTAGCAGAAGAAGTTTCGACTCATGATGAGTTCGTAGTATTATATCACCGAATAACCGGTGAGGGATAAAAGGAGTATTAAATTATGATGAATCCATTTGATAAAGGCGACCAAGAAGGCGCTGTATGGGAATATCTAGATGACTTAGATTTTTATGCAAGCCATCCAGAAGAAGGTTGGAGTTCTAAAAAGAAAATGTTTGAGATAATGTGGCATATTGAAAACTCAATGAAAACATTAAAAGAATTTCCTGAAGAGGCAGAATGGGTCAAAACTCGTCTTGCCAAACTTAAAGAAGATGATTTGACCATGAAGTCCAAAAGAATTAAGTAGTGGACATTAAATGGATTTCAACTGGCTTATTAGTAACAGGTGCAACAGCATTGGCCTTGCAATTACCCTACTATAAGTTTTGTTTCCCAGTATTTGTTATTGCTCATGTCATATTAGCATATGAGTTTAGTGTTAAGTATAAAAACTTACCTCTATTTTTACAGAACATATATTTCATTGCATTGAATTCTATAGGATGTTATGTCTGGTTAGTATGAAGAAATACATTCCAGAGATTTTAAAAGAAATAAATAGTGATACATCTAAAATAAAAGATTATGAAGAGAAGAAACCAATTCTCTCTCTTTTATTTAAGTATGCATTTGACCCCGAATATAAGTTTTTGTTGCCAGACGGCGACCCACCATTTGAACCCAATCCACATAATATTGGTCTAAATGGTCTGCTAACTGCAGAAATAAAAAAGCTCTATGTCTATACAAAAGAAAATCCAAATATGGAATCTTTTAGACGAGAGATGCATTTTGTTGATTTACTAAAAGATATATCAGTAGATGAAGTGAAAGTTTTATTAGCAGTGAAAGACCAAAATTTGGGTAAATTATACCCGAAGATAACAGAACAATTTATAAAAGACTCGGGCTTCTATGGACACGAAAATTAGAGATATTATCAACAATAAGATGAATCAATTAGAAGATTATGTAGATGCAAATATACATGTGACTTCTCCATCTAAGGTTGCGGCTCTTATCACTGAAATCCACCAATTCTATACACAACTTGAACTTGAAGACCGACAATATGTCGATGTCGTAGATGATATGATTAGCCATTATACAAAAGATGACAAAGACCATAAGAACTATTTTAAATCAATCAATTGAACCTCATGAGAATACATTATGCCAAAAATAAAAGTAAACTATAGAAAATATATGATAAACAGAGAGCTAAAAGAAAAGTTCCATGCATTATTGGATAGTATGGCCGTTGACCTAACAACCAATCTTTATGCTGTTAAAGATACTGAGCTCAGAAAGAAATTAAACTTTATAGTGCAAGACTATAGAAATAGAATTTATAAACTGGAGTTGGATGATGCTGCGGAAACTGTTAAGAAGAATACTTGAAACTTTAGTTGATATTGTGGCTTACAGTACAATATTAATAGCTATTGTAGCCGTATTCCCATTCATGGTCATTGGCATGTTTGCATATAAACTGTTCTCATGGTTATATAATGTAACAGATAAGACACTCAAGAAAACTAGATAATGCCTAATGTCTATCGAGAAAAAGAATGTCCCACATGTGGCGAAATACACCGCAAGAAAGGTGCATACTGTTCTAAACCCTGTTCATACAAAAAAGAATTAGTTATGACACAGGCAGGTAAGGACAAAATATCAGCATCAATGATAGAACAACACAAACAACCAGACCGAATCGCCCACGCTAGACTCCTACAGCAAGGCATCGCCGTTAAGGCAGAAGACTTCGCTATAGATGTTCCTGATGTTCGTGATTTAGATGACTTCGAAGGTTACTCAAAAGCTGAAGACTGGTAATTTATCAACAACTTTATAATTCTTATAACAATTTCACTTCAATTTGGATGTAGTTTGGTGTTGCCTCAATTGGGCGCTACCATAGATACAGTCAAGACAGGAGCTGATGTTGTATCTTATTCCACAAAAGGTAAATCGCTGACAGATAGGTTTTTATCATATGCAACAGATAAAGATTGTAAACTATATAATTTGTTTATATATGGATTAATATGTGAATATAAGAAACTCTACACAGAAATTGCTACAAGTCCTCATAACTATACTCTAGATTAATCTACTGCATTACCGCTGGTAATAGAAATGTAAATCCATCTGTTAAGATATATCCAATATAATAGAGTGATATCAAAAACAATACTACATTAATTATGTAGAAGTCTCTCAATCGTCCATCCATCTAAACATATCCATAAGTGCCATGAATATGAGTATCATGCCAGATATGATTAAGTAACCATTCACTGGTTCATTTACAAAGGCACCGGCGATACACATCACACCGATGGCCATTGTTATCTTATTTCTTAATTTTTCCATA
>MEHZ011551905.1_pt1 | contig 16537 bp, 18 predicted proteins | sample 897221 | NCBI WGS metagenome assembly MEHZ01 (sample SAMN05514161, study PRJNA337945) | marine metagenome | isolation source: marine surface water | place: Arctic Ocean | collected 2007-12-13
TCTCCTGACTTACATCAATAAGTGCATCAAGATCTTTTTCAATGAATTCCTTACCAACTAAAATTTTGTATAGGTTTGAGGAACGGTTACCAATTGAGAATGGAATACTTCTATACTCATTATTACCGATCGTGAAGTCAAATTCAACAACAGGTCTATGCTCTATATTACCAGCTCCAACATTAATAGAAATCTCACCAGCTTTTGGCTTTAATAGTGTTCTACCATTAACTGTTCTAAAGAAGACCTTATCACCTTGCTCCTGTATATCCTCACCATGAATTACATTATAAGCACCATTACCAGAATCTAATTTGGCTGATACTTTACCAATACCATCAATGTTAAAGAACTCAATAAGTCCAAGAACAGATTTTTCTTCTATATACTGTAGAAATGTTTTCATTATAAATGGTTAACTTACCAAATTAAATGTTTGGTTATTAATATTGATTGTCTTCTGTAGGTGCATCTTCGTAACCTGTATTGTGTACTGAATGTCCGTTTAGATCATAGTCTAACTTATCAAATACAGCACCAAGGTAATCAGCAGCCTTTGCAATCTTAACTGCAGTCCAACCTTCGAGTGAACCTACATTACCAAGCAGATCTGTAAGAGCAGCTGCATACTTACTAGCCTTATGAAGGTCAGCTAATGCTACATGCATCTCAGATTCATCAACAGTACTAACTTGAGCTACTACAGGCTCTAAAACTTGTTCATACCCACAATTATGCTCTTCATCAGAAGGTGAAGCTAGCTTATGAAGAGCTTCATCAGCTGCATTAGCAGCAAAATCCAAACCATTAACAGCAGTGTCACGAGCAGTCCTAGCAACCTTACCAGCTACCTTACCAGCTGCTCGACCAGCCATTTTTGCAGCTCCACCAGCAGCTCTACCAGCTACCTTACCAGCTGCTCGACCAGCCATTTTTGCAGCTCCACCAGCGGCAGCAGCTATAGCTGGTAGAAATTCTTCTATAACCTCCGGAGATCCTCTACGATGTGTAGCATATGCCTCTGCAATTAGTTCTGCGTCGTTAGCGTTTGACTTCATGCATATATTTATGCAGTCAAGATGGATTTAATAGCATCTTTATCAGTTTCGCTCATCAATCGGTAACTTCATACCAACCTTTACTGCATTGAATAATTCACGCGAAAGAGCAAATCCAACAGGTAAACCTTTAATAAACTCTTGATAATCGTCTCTTACAGCAGCTTCACGCATTTTAGATGCACTTATACCTTCAACACCTTCAGAGTCTGGATCTCTTTCACCAGCGGATACTACTTCTAACCCATCTTTAAAGTCATAAAACCCGTGATTACCCTTAACACCGTTATACTTTTGAATTAAATCACTAAAAGCTGGGACTCTATCACTACCTGCTACTAATCTAAACTGTGTATAACCATCTTCATGAGCTTTTGTTAGTATATCGAAGATAGTCTTTATATTATTATCCTTTATAATATGTCTTTCGTAGTCAGGAAACATCTCCTTCATATATTCTACCTTCTCCTCGTAAGATAAAGGATTCTTTAACTTATCTTGTGATTGTGAAGCGTATATCTTAAAATCACCACTTTCAGATGCATCCTTAACCGCATGTAATAACTTTTCATGCCCAGTAGTAGGTGGATTAAAGCGACCAAACGCTAGCGTTAGTGGTCTCGTCTCTTCATTTTCGTAATACTCTTTAAATGTAATCATCTTTTTGTGCTTGTTTGACCTCCGCTAAAGTTAGCTCTGCTAAATTCTAGCCTATCTACAAGCTTAACAGCACCACCAGCTTTACTAACAGCAACATAACCTTCTGGTGCAGTAACCTTTAATGTACCATCCTCATTATCTAAGAAGTGCTTAGTATTGTAAGTAGCATTGTTATATTTGTTAACGAAGATTTGTTTGGCTTGTGACAACAAACGACTTATCTTAAAGATGTTAACTATATTATTTTTTGACTGCTCAACTTCTGCTAATTTCTTCTTAAAGCTTTCCTCTACCTTAAGCTTACCAGCTTTTGACTTACGCTTTTCAATTTCTTTAACCATTCTTGACTTAACCCAATCAACAAACCCGTTAAATGACATTTCCGCATCTTCTAAGAACTTACCTTGCTGTATTTCAGAGTTAACATATATGTTCATTAGATCTAAAGGTAAGTCTGTATACTTAACCTTAATAGAGTCTGCTGTCTTAACTAAATCCCTAACTTGTTTAGCTTCATCCTTTGTTAAAGTAACAGTACCGGTTGTATCAGTAAAGACAGCATCATCAACCCATATACCAGGTACTTTCTTAAGACCTTTAACGTTAATACCATACTGTGGAGGGCTATCTAAATCAGTATAACCTGTATGAAACACAATACCAAACACAGAATTTGCTATCTCTTGACCTAATTTAGAGTCTGTCTCTACAGCATACTTAATGGTATTAGGTTTAAAGGTATAATGAGGTACGCCATCTATAGTTTCTTTACCTATCATAGAGGTATCAAACATAAAGTCACCTTGAAGTATACCTTTAATACCTAATTTAGGTAAATATTTGAGTGCTTTCTTTAACTTATCAGCTAAACCAGGTGCATGCCCATGATTCATTTCAATATCATTGTCGGTGTAGTTAATCTTAGGTTCTCTATTGAATATAGACTTTGTACCAACAAAGAACTTACCTGTATCAGGATGCTTTCCTGTAAATATTGCTGGGGCTCCATCCCATTTAACAGAAGTGTTAATCTTTCTCTTACTCTTACCTTGTAAATGTGAAAGTAAATCGGTAATAAACCCGCGAGCTGTACCATATCCCTTCTCTCCTTTAGTAAGAATTAACTCTTCTAAGTGTGTTAAGTGTGTGTTAGCCTTAGTTGCTTCTTCTATGAGCTGGTATTGCTCGTAATATAGTTTAAAGTTGTTCATTTAAGTTGATTTAATGTTGTACTTGTAAGATTAATTTGATAACCATCACTATCGTCTCTCGATTTAAAAAACAATCCTTTTTGCCTTAAAGTATTAATAATATTATGTACATTGCCGGTTTCTACCTCCTTTAAATTAAATCCAGAGTAATTTAATTCGTCATCAAACACAACCATAAATTCTGTTTTCTGAGGACCTAATACGGTTTTAATATACTGTCTTAAGTGTAAAATAGCTATATACTGAACTAAGGTAACAACAGTTGAATCACTCATTAATGAGGTACTAGATCTATTATTAGCTTTCAACCAATCACCAAAAGGCTCGTTAAATATACCCTCCGTACCAATTGTTTCATTAGAACCACTATAATAATCGATTATACTACCTAGAGTTTCTTTAAGTTCTTCAGTACTAAATAATGAATTACCCTTTTCGTTAAGTTTAAGTGATCCACCCACCTTGCCCTGAACGCTGTTAAATTTACCTCTCAATTCTTTTAAGCGCGCATACTTAATGCCTTTACCAATACGACCGTTATTCTTTTTTAGCTCTATTATTCTACTGTTAAGATCCAAATCTCCAACAACTGGTTTTGCGCCATTTAATAAAAACGCAAAGAGAGTCTCTCCCGGACCAGCTGCACCTCTCGTTTTTGCATCTTCACCAGCAGGTCTCATAATCATGATTTCGCTGTCATATTTAAAGTTGGAGCCATATTTACTATTTACCAACCCAAAAAGATTATGTTTTTCTTTGTTTGCTAAACCTAAAGAATTAATGAAAGCACTCTGTGCATCTTTAGAATTCATTTTATTAATTAATGCAGAAATTTTATTTCTATTTCCTGCTGCATCCTCAACATACTTAAATATCCTTTTAACCTTTTCACTATTTATAGACTGATTCTTATCTACAATACCTGCGGCTCTTGCTCGCGTAGCAACAGCATTCATATACGAGCCTGATTCTTTAAAATCTAGATTAGGGAGCATTATATCATTTATAAAACGATTAGAAGCCCGCGTGAACTTCCACTCCCCGTTTGCATCTTTATAGCCTACATCATTTCTATCAGCTATCTTATGATCCTCACTAGTACCTTCACCATAGATATGTAGATGTTTATTATCTGGTACCTCTTTACCTTGTACCTGTTCATATAAATTAGCTAAATCTGCTCTATTGTAATTCATGAATTAATATCTGTAGTTAAACCTAACGATCTTTTAGTATCGTTCGGGCTTATTTCAAGCATATTTTTAATATTTTCTAGAACATCTTTTGGTCTATCCTTCAGAAGAGTAGCCTGCAACTCCCTAGCAATGTTAGCCTCTGTGTCATCAGGTTTATGTAAAAAAGCTTTTACTATTAACTCGATAAGGTATCTCTCTCCCTCAGAAGTAAGTACTGCAGGTGCAGGCGCGGCCGGTTGTTCCGCTGCATCAGTAGCATCTACAGGCTCGAGCTCATCTTGCTCGATAAGTGTCTTCATATATTTTTCGAATAATCTATCAGTTTTCATTGTGCTGCTTTTGTTAATACTTGTTTAAGTTTTTTTGTAGACTTATGATGGTTTTGAAGCCTTTTCAAACGACTTTGCAATATTTAAAGCCGCCGCGGCCATTTTACGCTTCGCCATTCCCAATTTTCTAGAAGTTGAACTTACCAGTTGTCCTCCTATACCTTGATCTGGTAAACTAGCAATTGCAGTTATAGCTTTTATTGAGTCTTTCATATTTTCTGCATCTTCTACAGGAGGAGCATTATCCACAACATGTAACTTACCATTAGACATTTCAACGAACTTAATAAAATTTTCATAGGAAGAACTGACGTTATCTGGTATAATAGCTGTAGCCATTAAGTTACCATCAACATCTTTGTATTCTACTTTGAAAGGACCTCTACCTTCATTCGGCGTGCTCTCTTCTACCAGTTTAAGAAATTTGCTCATGTATATATTTATGGAAGGAGAGATAATTTTATATTTATATTCTTCATAAGTTCAGCCTCCAGTTGCTGTAACTCATATCTTTTCAAAAAATTACGAAACTTACGGAAACTAACAGCAGATGCATCAACATTTGCAAAGGTTAAGTAATCTCTCTCACTTAAAAACGTCTTAAATGTATCATCTCCATACGTTACATTAGTAGGTAAAGCGTTAAATATACGTTTAACTAGTGTATTCTCTATCTTTTCGTTAATTTGATAATAGAACCACTTCTTGGTATGGTCTTTTGAGCAAATACTGATCAGTTTCTTAGTAATAAAGTGTATACCGAGCTTATTCTTATCTTTTCTACTGAGTTTAAGTTCATTCTCAGTAATATACCACGTATATTCATTGTAAGAAGCCTCTAACAGTCGATTTAAGTTAATAAAAACATAACCTCTGACGTTATCTTCTTCTTTTTCCAATTCGAACGTTGATAATTCCATTGTAATACTCATCTTTTAGTAAAACCTCACGTTCTACCTGTAGCTTCATCTCATTATAAGAGAGTTCCCATTTACTATCACAACTTATAAGTATTTCAAACTTAAACTTACCCTTTCCAAGCTCAATTATGTCTTTATTCAGCTCATTTGATGAAGAAGTGTAAGTTCTCCAATCAGTTTCAACGATTTGATGTCGTTTATTCTTCTTACCCTTGAGAGGTGGGCGTTTACGTACAGATTGACATTGCTTTTTACCAATATACTTACGATTATTAGTGAGATTTGTTATCACGTATATAAAACCGTACGGTATGGTATCTTCTGTAAGCAGTCCCTGCCAATGTCCTAAATCAGCCATTACATTCTTTACAAGAATCACGAGCTTCTTTTGTTAACCACTTCTCACCACACTCACATTCGTATTTATAATCTCTCTCCCAATCTGATTTACCTTCTTCATCTTCTTCACCGGTCAAGAAGACGCCATCTATACCTTTTTTCTTTTTATCTTTCTTTTTCTTAGATGCAGAACCGCTTCTGGTTTGTACACCACCTAACATCTTTGGCTTTCTTGCATCACCTGGTGCATATGTATCCGCAGAGTTAATCTGACTATCTGGATTAAAAATAGTACCACCTTGTGCCGCTGTTCCAAGAGCTCCCCCGCCTACAGACATATTTTCTTCAGCTAAATCCTCAGATAACAACTTAAAGAACTGAGATTCAAATTTACCTCTTGATTCTTGCATATTTATATTTATACTAAGTTTGTGGAATTGCTTAAAAAATTTATTGAAGATGTCGGTAAAGATCTTGTACTCGACGATTTTAATCTCAAGGAAGCACAAATGAGACTTCCAGCTCGTAAGCATTTTTGGGTTGCTAGATTGATGGAGGCTAAAATAAGAAGAGGTGAACTTACAAAAAAGAAGATTCAACTTAAGAAGAACATAACTAAAGAAGTAATAGCTACTTCACCAGTTAAAATAAGTCAATCATCTGCTGAACATGCTGCAGAACGGCATGAGAGTTTGCAAAATTTAACATCAAAAATATATGAATGTAATATGATCATTGAATATCTAGAGAAAGTAGAGAAGGTTATGGGTCAGATGGGGTTCGATATTAAGAACATTATAGATGTTCAAAAAATGGAGCAATTATAATATGATAAACTTTGATTATATAAAGGCATCCGGCAAACTTCATATTAGATGTGATGACTCGTCGCTATACGATAGTATACGTGAGCATTTTAGCGCAGAGAATGATGGAGCCCGGTTCGCAAGAAGGTTTAATAGGTTTGCTCCACGTAGAAAGTATGTAATTAGTAACTTAGGCTCATGTGAACTTGGATTATACTGGGATATACGACAGTATCTTATTAAGAATCAGATTAATATACAAGTTAACATTACACCTGCACTACAAAAAGCCATAGATGTTGGGTTAGATAAACCTATGCATAAAGATTTTGCTTTTGATTTACGTGAGTATCAAGAAGAAGTGATAGATAAAGCTATGAGACTTGGTAGAGGTACGTGTGTTCTTGGTACAGGTGCCGGAAAAACATTTACAACCGCAGCTCTAATAGAAAATTACTTTAGATATAGCCCGGATCCGGATACATTTAAGTGTATTATGCTTGTACCTGATCTAGGATTGGTTCAGCAGACGTATGAAGAGTTTGTAAACTGTGGAACAACATATAAGTTAACTAAATGGACTGGTAAAACAAAGCCAGACTTTACTGCAAATGTAATTATTGCTAATATAGGCATTATACAGAGTAGATTTGAGGATAATGATTGGATAAAGCATATAGATTTGCTAGTAGTAGATGAGTGTCACAAAATAACATCAGGTAATAAGATATCTAAGATAGTAAAGAAGATTAAAACCCCTAACAAATACGGATTTACGGGGACTTTACCTGAGAAACAAATAGATAAGTGGTCTATTATTGGTAAACTAGGGCCAGTTATCTATGAAAAATCGAGTTATGAACTTAGAATGGAAGATTATCTAGCAAATGTTAACGTTAAAGTACTTAAACTTAACTATAAAGATAAGATTCGCTACGAAACTCAGGATAGATATAGGGAAGAGTTAAACTTTATATATGAATCATTCGATCGTAACACGTTCTTAAGTAAGTTAGTAGGTAAACTACCGAATAATACTCTTATACTTGTTAATCACATCAAACATGGTGAAGCTTTAATGAATTACCTTAGTACCTTAGCGGATAAGCAGGTTTACTTCATAAGAGGTGAGGTAGATGTAGAAGAACGTGAAAAAATTAAAGGTATTATGGAAAGAGAGTGTAATGTTATATGTGTTGCTATTAGTGCTATCTTTTCTACTGGTGTTAACATCAAAAACCTTCATAATATTGTATTTGCAGCCGGTGGTAAGTCGTTCGTACGTACAGTTCAGTCAATCGGCCGCGGTTTACGTAAGCATGATAGTAAAAGCAAGCTAGTTATAATTGATATATGTGATAATCTGCCATATGGTATAAAACATAACGAAAAACGTAAGGAAATTTATGAATCTGAGAAAATACGTTATACAGAATCAACTGTAAATTTAACTTGACTTATTTAATAGATACCTTATAATTAATAAAATGTCCAAAGAGAAGAAAGCTGAATATTATATAGAACCTAAGATCTTTAAAGCGAGTTTAAGGAAATATTACGACTCTGATATTTTGACGGATGATCTCGCGGAGAATATTAAGAAGATTGCTTATGGTTTGAGTTATAACTCGTCGTTTATTAATTACTCCTACAAAGATGATATGATCGGCGATGCATTGATTAAAATGTATTCGGCTCTCAAATATAAGAAGTATAAATTTGAGAATAACTCTAATCCATTTTCATATTTTACGACAATAGCATACCATGCCTTTATCAATCGAATTAAGAAAGAGAAAAAGCATCATGAAGCTTTAACATCTTATAAAGAGCAGGTTTATGAAGACTATATGTCCGATCCAAACAATACCCATGGCCATGTTTATGTAAAACCTGTTGATGGTGATGATGATCCCGACGCTTAGAAAGCCTAAAGTAGCTATTATATCCGATCTCCACCTAGGTGTACACTCTAACAGTACAGAGTGGCATAATTACGCCCTAGAGTGGGCTAATTGGTTTAGAGAAGAATGTCTTCGTAATAAGATCGAAGACATTATATTCTGCGGTGACTGGCATCATAATAGAAGTGAAATATCAGTCAATACGTTACAAATATCTGCCGATATATTGGACATCTTATCGGAGTTTAACGTTATTGCAATAACTGGTAATCATGATATTTACTACAAACATAGAACAGATGTAAATTCGCTCTCTATTTTTAAGAATAGAAAAAATGTAACTGTTTTAGAGCAGTACCAGACTTTAGAGGCGTATGATCGTATGTTATCGTTCTGTCCGTGGAATACAGACGTAAAGAATATTGAAGAGAGTGACATTATATTCGGTCATTTTGAGATTGAGACGTTTAAAATGAATACCTATAAGGTATGTGAAGAAGGTGTTAAGGTAAAGGATCTTTTAAATAAGTCTAGCTTAATTATATCGGGACACTTCCACACAAGACATGAAAAGACCTTCGGAGCCGGTACCATTTTATATGTTGGTAACCCTTTTCAGATGGATTTCGGTGATGCTGGTAATCAAAAGGGTTATCACATATTAGATCTAGATACTTTGGAGTATGAATTTAAGCCTAACCATATATCACCTTGTTATCAAAAGATATCTTTAAGTGAGTTAGTAGAAGAAGGTGAAATTACATCTCATGTAGTACAGAGTGTTACTAACAACATTGTTAAGCTAAAGGTTGATATGAATATTTCACAAGAAGATCTAGACGTTCTTCTCGTAGTACTCGCTAAACTTAAGCCAGAGGGTTTAACAGTTGATTATGATATTAACTTTAATCGCTTACTAGAGAATACTGAAGATAAAGAGGATTTATCAGGTATTGATGTCGAGCAAGCTATTGAAGAGTTTGTGAACATGCTTGATATTGACAATAAAAAAGATATAATTGATTATACTCTCGGTCTATATGAAAGAAGTAAACTTTAAAAAGGTAAGTATAATAAATTTTCTATCTGTTGGTGAAGATCCTGTAACAGTAGAGTTTACAAAAGGGTTGCATGTTATTACAGGTATAAATCGCGATAAACCTGATCGTCGAAATGCTATTGGTAAGAGTACAGTAGCAGATTCTATTTATTTCGCTATATTCGGTGATACATTACGCGAGCTTAAGAAAGATCTTATACCTAATAACATTACTGGTGGTAGAACACATGTAGAATTAGACTTTGAGATTAAGTCAACTAAGGGGGTTAATAATTATAAGATAGTTAGACATCTTAACCCATCAAAAGTGTTTGTATTTAAAGACGGAGTTGATAAAACCCGGGATAGTATATCCAATACAAACAAATATATTAGTCAAGTAACCAGCGCCACTCCTTCAATCTTTCAGAACTGTGTTATTATGACAGTTAACAACGCGATTCCGTTTATGGCAAAAAATAAAATCGAGAAGCGTAAGTTTATTGAAGATATTTTTGGTATGGAGGTATTTGGTCAAATGTTATCTCATTTAAGAAGTGAATATAATGATATAAAACGTGAGCATGATACAGAATTTACTCGGCTTGAAGAAGTAGGTAAGAGTTGTAATAACTATAAAGATCAACGTATTAGAGTTTTAGACCGTCGTAAGGAAAAGCATGCGTTATATCTCGAACGTAAGGGGTCAAATGAAGCTGAGTTAAGTAATCTTAAAACTCAGACAGTTTCTGTAGATAGAAATAATATAGAAAATGTTAGGGAGCATATAAAAGAGTATGAGGGTAAACTAAATATTTGTGATGAGAAGATAAATGATCTTATTGAAGATATAAGCACTAAAAAGGCAGAAGTAACTCATACAAAAACAACATATGCAAAGATTGGTACATCTGATGAAAAGTGTCCTGTTTGTCTTCGAAATATTGAAGAGCATGATACTGTATATATCGAAATCGAGAGAAAGGCCCTCAAAGAAAAGGTTGAGGCGATGGTTGGAGATATAAAAGCTATTCAAGAAAAGCTTACTAAAGCTAAAAATATCAAGTTACGAGTTAACCAGGCCATAGCCGGTAGTAACAAGGAGCTATCTCAGATTAAACTAGACTTACAAGCTCAAGCAAATATTAATTTACGCATTGACCAGCTTAACAAGTGGCAAGCAGAATTAGGTGAAGATATTAAGTCAGTTCATATTACAGAAACTGATATAGATTTAATAATAGAGAGTACAAATAAGAACTTAGAGTCTTTACAAGAGAAGGTTAAAGAGTTACGTGAGCGTTTAGCTAAGCTAGATATTGTTAAGTATGTTGTGTCAGAAGAAGGCGTTAAATCATATATTGTTAACAAGCTATTAGAGTTACTTAACAATAAATTACTGCAATATCTACGTAGACTTGATTCAAACTCTATATGTATCTTTAACGAGTACTTTGAAGAAGAGATCCTTAATGAGAAGAATAAAGTTTGTTCTTACTTTAACTTTTCTGGAGCAGAAAGAAAATCTATTGACTTAGCATGCTTGTTTACTTTCGCGGATATTAGACGTATGCAAGGTGGTGTTAAGTATAACATTGCTATATACGACGAGTTATTTGATTCATCTTTTGATGAAAAGGGTATTGAACTTATTACGCAAATATTACAAGATCGGGTTGAAGAACTTAATGAATGCTCGATAGTTATATCACATAGAAAAGAATCCATTAAAGCAGTTACTGGAGAAGTTATTTGGCTTGAGAAAGAGAATGGTATTACTCACCGTATTGATTATACAGAAATTTAACCTAATTATATAAGAATGATTAACCCATCACCATTCCCGCAATCACCATTTGCGTCACCATTTCCACAATCACCTCAAATAAAGGTAAAGCCGCCTCAACCAAGAGAGGCTGGTATGCCAAGATATCTTAATTATCTTGCGGATCTATCTGGTTGTGGTCACTGGCGTATTTTATGGCCAGAGCAAGTTATAAATGCTACCGGGGTTGGTATATCTCACTCCTTAACAGCGATGGTATCTGATCCACGCTTTTATAAAGATCTTAAGGCAGTTAAATTACAAAGACAAGCTTCATCCTCGCAATTACAATTTTTAAAGTTCCTTAAACAAATACAACAGGAGGCTGGATTTAAAATTATTTATGAGGTTGATGATGTAGTGTTCAAAGAGGATATACCTGACTATAATAAATTTAAGTTTGCTTTTGATACTGAAGAGGTAAGGTCTAATTGTATTGAGATGATCAATATGGTTGATGAAGTTACAGTTACCTGTCCGTATATGAGAGACTTATATAAGAAGCGGACCGGTCAAGATAAAATAAGTGTTATACCTAACTTTGTACCAGACTTTTGGTTGGGCAATAAGTTTGATGGTCGTAAAGTTGTTAAATCTTTTGATGTAAATAAAAGAAAACCGCGTATTTTGTATACCGGTTCAGGTGCTCATTACGATGTTGATAATAAGGTTGGGGGTAAGGATGACTTTGAAGGAGTAAGAGACTATGTACGTGCTACTGTTGATAAGTATCAATGGATCTTTGTAGGAGCATACCCACCTCAATTAGTTGACTTGGTGACTAGTGGTAAAATAGAGTTTTATAGGTGGCAAAACTTATTACAGTATCCTCAATTTATTGCAAACCTTAATGCACAGTTAATGATAGCACCGCTACAGAATAATAGCTTCAATAAAGCCAAGTCGGATATTAAATTTATTGAAGCGTGTACTTTAGGTATACCGTGCTTGTGTCAAGATATGGAAACATACTACACTGCGCCAGGTAGTCTGAAGTTCGGTTCAGTACAAGAGCTTTCTGATAAAGTTGACTCAATTCTAAATTGGAAGAACCGTTCTAAATATTACAAGAGCGTTTATACATTACGAGGAATTGGTGAGAAGCGTATTCTGGAGTTAGAACCAAATATTGGTTCACATCTTGAAGCCCTAAATACAAAATTTGGTGATCCAAAAAGAAAATTTATACCGTTGTGGCAATAAGGAACTATGTTATAATAATGACGTAGATGTCATATAGAAACGTAATATACAATAACCGTGAGAGTGTAATTACTCTCTTTACGTGGGATGAAGATGGTAATCGTGTTTCGTATAACTCATCGTTCGAGCCGTATCTTTATACAGAGGATCCTCGAGGTGATAAGACGTCAATTTTCGGTACTAAGCTCAAGAAGAAAAAGTTTAGCAACTCATATAACCGAAGCAGGTTCTTAACTGATTCAGGAGTTAAAAGAGTCTTTGAGAATTCACCTGTATCACAGCAATACTTGCTTGATATGTTTTGGCAAGAGAATGAAAATCCAGAGTTTAGTAAACATCCCCTTAAGTGTTGTTTTTTAGATATTGAGACCTTTTCTGTTGACTCGTTTCCGGATATAGACGACCCTACTCACACAGTAAACGTTATAACTTGTTACGATAACTTTAGCAAGAAGTTTCACACGTTCGGGTTAAAGCCCTATACAGGTGCGGGTCGTGATGACCTTATATATGTACATTGTGGTAGCGAACGTGAGCTCTTTATTAAGTTCCTAGAATACCTTGAAGCTGATTATCCGGATATTCTGTCTGGTTGGAACAGTGAAGGTTTCGATATTCCATATATCGTTAACCGTATGGAGCGTATCTTAGGTAACGAATATGTAAAACGTATGTCGCCAGTAGGTAACGTATTCTTCCGAATGACACGCGGTCAGTTTGGCCAAGAAAAGAAGCGTTATTATATTGACGGTATTGCATGCTTAGACTTTCTGGATATTTATAGACGCTTTTGCTTAAAGTTACGTGAGTCATATAAACTCGATGCTATCGGTGAACTAGAGCTTGGTGAGAATAAGGTAGATTATGGAGGTATGAGTCTCGCGCAACTATCTGAAGAGGATTGGAATACATTTATTGATTATAACATTCAAGATGTTAACCTGCTGGTTAGGTTGGAAGAGAAACTTCAGTATATGCCTCTATTGCGTATGCTGTCATATGTTGGTCTAACTACCCTTGAAGGTGCTATGGGTACTATTCAAGTGATTAACGGCGCTCTTTGTATAAGGGCCCGTATGCGTGGTGAGGTTATTTCTACGTTTGTAAGAGCAGTAGTAGAGGGTAAGAATCCAGGCGCTTATGTCGCAGAACCAAAGTCAGGTTTCAAAGAACATATTATATCGTTCGATGCAAACTCGCTATACCCGAACGTGATGATATCACTTAATACGTCACCGGAAACTAAGATAGGTAAAATCGATACTATACAAGATAAAGTTGTAATACAGCATGTATCTGGAAAGCAGTTTAGTTTAGATAGACCAGCATTTGCAAAGTTCCTTAAGGATGAAGATTGTGCACTATCTAAAGCAGGTATATTATTCTCACAAAAGAAGAAAGGTATCATACCAGAGTTCTTAGAGTATTATATTAACAAGCGAGTAGTTATTAAGAAGAAGCTGTTTAAGTGTAAGCAGAAACTTAAGAAGGAACCTAATAATACTGAGCTTAAGTATGAAGTTGAACGACTTAATACTGAGCAGATGGTTATCAAGATTTTGATCAACTCGTGCTACGGTTATATGGGTAATAAACGTGCACCTATTGGTGATGATGACATTGCAGCATCAGTAACGTTAACTGGTCAAGCAGTTATTAAGTACTCTAATGAACTTATTAAAGAGTATATTAAGGGAAGAGTACCCGATATATCAAACTATGATCTAGATCAATGTATTATTTATAATGATACAGATAGCTCATACGCTTCTATCGCACCGCTAGTTAAAAGCGATCTTGTTAAGTTCTGGGATGGTGAAGATATACATCAAGAGACTTATGATGAAATTCAAAAAATTGAAGACTTCCTAAACGAAGGTATTAACAACTGGGCGAGAAAGTCTCTACTAACTAAAGATAGTCGGTTTATATTCAAGCGTGAATGTATTGCAGACATCGGAGTATTCTTGCAGAAGAAGCGATACGTGATGCATATTCTTGATGATGAGGGTATCAAAGAGAATAAGTTTAAGTATACGGGCGTGGAGGTCGTACGTACAACCATGCCCAATGCAATCAAACCATACGCAAAGAAGATCATTGAGACCATGCTGACAACGCAGTCTCTTAAGGAGACCAATGTTGTCTTGAACGAGACATATGATACATTCAAGTCGTTAGGGCCTGAGGAAGTAGCGTTCGTTATGGGTGTAAGGGGATATGAAAAGCATGCAGTTAAGTGCCGTGGATTCGAAACTAGTAAAGGTATGCCTATTCACGCTAAGTCCGCTTATTACTACAATATGATGTTAGATAAACTAAATACTGGAAATAAGTATGAAGAGATTAGCTCAGGTGATAAAGTCCGGTATATGTACGTTGAACAGCCTAATAAGTTTGGGTTGGGTACTATTGGCTTTAAGTATGATTATCCTGTGGAATTTGCTGATATTTTTAAGCCGGACTATGAAAAGATGTTTGAGAAAATTCTGTTCCAGTCTATTCAGCGGTTCTATGATAATGTTAATTGGACTATACGTAAACCATCTGATAATGTTCAGGTAGAGCTATTTGATTTATTCGCGTAGTGGTATAAGTAGTAACATGGCAGAATCAAGTTACTTAGATAGACCGGATGATGACGGTACCGGCAAAGCACATCCAGCATACTGGCGAGGTCGAGCTCGTGGCACAGCTGAAATTTTAAAGATTATTAAGCGAGTCGCGGAGGGTGATGATCCTGGTGACGGTAAGATTAACTCCCCAGTTATCGAAGCGGCACGTCGGATTCTTATTAAATATAGAGAGACACTTACAAACGCTTCTGATAAGTCTACATATTCATCAAAACAAGCACAAGAAACTCTTCAAGAGTGTACAGAGTTAGCTAAAAAGGTTACTATTTAGTTTTCTCTTCTTTCTTCTGGCTGGTAGTGCTTTATGCGATCATGCCAAATAGGTGAGGCCAGCAATATTGCTGGCCTTATTTTTTCTTCTTTTGTAAGCTGGTATATATGTGACATCCAAGTTTGTTCATTTTAATTTATCAAAATTTACCAATTCTAATGCTATCTCTGCATGCTTTTCTTTAGTACCGTTTCTTTCGAACCATGCCTTTCCATTTTTACTCACCTCATCAATGTAGTCTCTATCCTTTATTACTTCATCCCACCGTTGAATCATTAAATCACTTTTTAACTTATAAAAAGTCTCAGGATTTAATTCATCTTTTATTGAATCATAATCAACAGAAATATAATGATAGTTAGGAATAAGTGGCTCATTAAACCTAGTAACTAACTTAGGTCTAAATAATGCAGTACCCAATCTCATTATTTCCATATCCCTGTAGCATATTTCCCCCGCTCCGTTTAAACTCATATTAATTGCGTATTTGTTTAAATGTCTGATATAATCAGGAAAGGGTAAATACTCGCCGTCATCTGTACTTAAAACATTAAATCTATCATCTTGTTTTAAGTACTCTCTAAATAAATAAAGTTTTCCTTTAAACATCGGCTTGTTAGGTATTACCCTTTCCTGATTTGCAACCATACTTAATTTATCACAAGTTTCATCAACATCTAATCTCGAAGTTAAATATGAAAATGGTGTATAGTTATTAATATTTAATGGGTTATAATATACATCATTGTCATGCACTCCTGAACTTGTAAATATTTCAACACAATTTTCCATATCCCAACCTGTATATTCACATATACCGCTCATTTTATCCAAGTAGGTTATTAGAAAATACTTTTTAGACTCAACATTTTCAATTATCATATTATGATGTTCAAATTTACTGCTAGGATCAATACTGTTAGCTCGTAGTGATTCAGTGCTTACTTTCTCTATAGTAAACTCAGTATAGTGTTGTTTCAATGCATTAAATATTGATTCAAAATATCTAGATACATTCCAGTCACAATTAGCTAATTCGTAGTAGCAATTAATATTCATATTTAGTTTTCTCTTCTTTCTCCTGGCTGGTAGTGCTTAATGCGATCATGCCAAATAGGTGAGGCCAGCAATATTGCTGGC